>ENA-OQDE01000242-OQDE01000242.1-human-gut-metagenome-genome-assembly--contig:-NODE-242-length-35545-cov-6.520865_pt1 | contig 35545 bp, 46 predicted proteins | sample MGYA00242768_ERZ504595 | MGnify/ENA primary metagenome ERZ504595 (study PRJEB26092, sample SAMD00036307) | human gut metagenome | host: Homo sapiens | study: EMG produced TPA metagenomics assembly of... | reverse complement strand
TGAATTAAAGAAGGGAAATTTCATAGACCAGCTGTTGGTAAGCATCTGAAAAATGAATACCGTCAACATTTTTGAGCGATAAAAACACAACAGGCCATTGATTCATCCATTTCTCACATAAATTCTTTTGGTGTGAAATTTCGAGGCCATCGAATAGTTTTTTTGAGTCTTTGCGGATGTCAAAAAACTCTCCAGCATGCTCATGCCAAGCGTTTTTCCGAAACGTCGGGGTCGTGTAATTAATGTCACTTCTGCTGATGATCTCACAAGTTCTGCAATCAGACCTGTTTTGTCAATGTAGTAAAATCCACCATTACGGATTTTTCGAAATTTGAGATGCCAACGGGAATACTTAATTTGCTCATTTCGGTCATTCCTTTCTTGTCAAACACGCGCCAGAGACTATGCATGCTGGCTTTTTAGACATAGTATCAAAACTTATGTATATGTTACCATAAAACAAGGCATGTATCAATTGAGCAAAATCAGTTATTCTTTTATTAGCAGACCTTGTTCACATCCACCCGGTCAATCATAATATTCAGAATTTCCGTATCGGTATCTTTCATGCCGACTCTTCCGATATATCCCATACTTTTAATCGTATCTTCCACATCTTCCCGAACAATACCTTCGCCCGGCTGAAAACTTCTGTGATGCTGGCCCATGTAGTGGGCGAGAATAGCAGCGTCAACAGCGGATGCAATTTTCGCCGCACAGGAGGATTTTGCTCCGTCGCAGACAATACCGCCGACGTTTCCAATGGTATTGACGATCGTCAGGCTAACATCCTCATAGGATCCGCCGGAAAGATAGGTAATGGCGGCGCCGGCTCCACAGCCTGCGCTGACGGCGCCGCAGTAAGCGGAAAGACTTCCAATATATTTTTTCTGATGAACCGCGATCAGGTTGCTGACAACGAGTGCGCGGTACAGTTTTTCCTGGGAAACGTTCCATTCTTTTGCAAACTCGATGACAGGAAGGGAAACGGTCATGCCCTGGTTTCCGCTGCCGGAATTGATGACGACCGGAAGAGAGCAGCCGCTCATACGGGCATCGGAACCGGCAGCGGCATGGGCGCGGGCGCGGATTTTTACGTCATCGCCGTACTCATTCAGCAGAGTGCGGCCGACCTGTGCACCGTAAGCGTGGCGGAGACCTTCGTCAGAAATCGCAGAGTTCATGGTGATCTGGCGGTCGAGGATTTCTTTGACATCTTCGATCTTCACAGTATCGGCGAATTCGAGAATATCCTTGACGTTCAGCACACTTTTATCAACGTATTCAGGGGAATCTTCATGAGCCGCAATTTGATAAAGTATCTCACCATCTTTTACGATGCGTGAAATCAGGGTATGACGGTTTACAATCGTTACCTCCGCGCTGTGCTCTCCGGCAATGACTTTTGCAACAATGTAAAGATTCTCTACGCCTTCTTTTAAAGTACAGGTACAGAATCCCTGCTGTACCAGTTCTTTTGTCTTTTCAATATCTGCCTCGGTCACATCTTCAAGTACTTCAAGCTCGCGTTCGGCACAGCTCCGACGACGCCAAGCGTTGCCGCAACATCAATGCCCTTCAGACCGTTGGAATTTGGAACTTTAACACCCTTTACGTTTTTGATGATGTTTCCACTGCAGCAAAGCTCAATCGATTCTGGCATCTCTCCGAGCACTTCGCGTGCTTTGGCTGCCGCATAGGCGATGGCAATCGGCTCTGTACAGCCAAGCGCCGGAACAAGCTCGTTCTTTAAAATCTTTACATAACTGTCATATAATTTCTGATCCATGAAAATTCTCCTGTGTAGTTTTTTCTATTGTTCGTAAGTGGTAAATCTTGTATCTGCTCTGATTATACTATTGATATATCACTGATAATATTAGATGTCAAGCAGAGAATTGCAATATGTAGAGAAATACCGTGAAAAACAGGAATCCATAAGACTTTTTTTAGATTAAATTGTATTTCCTTTCAAAGTGTCCTATACTGAAAAGTAGCAAAAATACACACCACCCTTTCATTTGGAGGATTTTTATGCAGAAGATTACGTTTCGAAAATTAGCTGGAGAAAAATATATTTACCCGGAACTGCAGGGACACTTTATCGAGTTTCTTGGCTCCTGTATTTATGATGGAATCTGGGTTGGAGAGGATTCGGAGATTCCGAATTATCATGGAATCCGAAAAGACCTTGTTGATGCATTTCAGAAGCTGCACCCGCCGGTGATCCGCTGGCCTGGCGGATGTTTTGCGGATGTATATCACTGGCGGAACGGCATAGGTCCGCGGGAGCAGCGGCCGGTTACATACAATGAAAACTTCGGTACTTTCGAGACGGATCCCAATCAGTTCGGTACGCACGAGATGATGGAATTTTGCGAGATGATCGGCGCGAAGCCATGGTTTAATATCAATATGATGACCGGCTCTCCATCCGAGATGCGAGAGTGGATGGAGTACTGTAACCGCAAAGAGCCGACGGCACTTTCGCAGGAACGAAAAACAAACGGCCATGAAAAACCGTTCGAGATTGAATACTGGGGTATCGGAAATGAAGTATGGGACGGCGGCGGAAAAATGACGCCGCAGATGTATGCGAACGAATACCGGAAATTCAGTTCCTCCTGTCCGTCGTTTGGAGGCGGCGATCAGACATTTTCCATGAAATGCATCGCCAGCGGCCCGGATGGAAATAAGCCGAAAGAACGTGCTGCGTGGACAAAAGATTTCTTTAAGGAAATGGGAAAATACCGGATGCCGTCTCTCTATGGCTACGATCTCCATTTTTACAACTGGAATCTGAAGCAGCTTCAGACCGAGAAGAAATTTGATGAGAAACAGTGGTATGATGTGATCAATGGATGCAAAGAGCTGGAAAATGTCATTCACGAGCAGCGCCGCCTGATAGACGCTGGTCTTGAGGCACTTCCGAAACCGGAGGTCCGTTCCAGGCGGCACCGAGAAAATGTGAACTGATTGTCGGTGAGTGGGGCAACTGGCACAGCAGTGCATTTAATGCGCGCCCGGCGCTGTATCAGCAGTGTACGATGCGCGATGCCGTTACAACCGCACTGACGCTCGACATCTTCCACCGCAATACCGGGGATGTGCGCATGGCATGTGTGGCACAGTCTGTCAATGTCCTGAATTCCCTGTTCCTGACGGATGGTGAGCATTGTATTCTGACACCAAACTACGATGTGTTCGATATGTATCAGGTGCATCAGGGTGCGTATACGCTTGGCTTTGAGGAAAAGAACAAAGATCCTGAGGTCTGCATCTTTGCTTCGATCAAAAATGATGATATCTACGTCAACCTCGTAAATACAAGCTACAGCGAATCAAAGAAAATCGAATTGAAATTCAAACAGTGTCCGGAATTTGTTGAGGCCAAAACACTGTACTCCAAAGATCCGCAGAACTACAATGATGCGAGACATCCGAACCGAGTCCGCTGCAAAGAAGGAAAAGCACCTGCACGGGAAAAAGACTCCTTCCAGATTGCACTGCCGGCGGCTTCGGTCAGCGTTTATCATTTCAGAAAAACAGAAACAGAAAAGTAATACATACAAAACGGGCCGCCCCGGGGAAAAGGATTGTTCCCACAGGGCGGCTCATTTCTATTACAAAAACAATTCAATCACAAACACCACGCACAGCATGCCACCGAAACCTGAAACAGGCTTGCACCAAACCATGCGGCTGCGATGCCGACGACAAGCGCGAGTGCGCCGGAAACAGGGCTCTGTGTTGCATGGACAATCGCCGGGAAGGTCATGACTGACAGCGTCACGTATGGAACGTAGTACAGAAACGACTGAATAAACTGATTTTTAATCGGCTTCCGAATCAGCGTCAGCGGCAGAATCCGGATTGTGTAGGAAACCAGAGCCATGACAGCGATATAGATATAATTATTGTACATCAGCATTTTCCTCCTCTGTCTTTACCGGGAACAGGATAGCTCCGGCGCAGGAAATCAGAACGGTGAGCAGAATCGTTCTGGTTCCGTCGGAGAGAGTGGAGATGCCCGGGAGATAGCTGCAGATAAAGCTTAAGAAAAAGCTGACGGCAACAAGACCCGCTACCACACGGCTCTTTCTCGCCGGGGGAATGATGATTGCAAGGAACATGCCGTACAGCGCCACGCTTAAGGCACTGACAGCGCGCAGCGGCAGCAGATTTCCGGCAATAATGCCAAGAGCCGTGCCGATCGACCACGCGGGAGCAGCGACGAGAATGGCACCGTATGTATAATATGGATTCAGCCAGCCGGGCGCGCGATTGTGATGCCAAACAGTTCATCCGTTACATCGTAACCAATGAGAAAACGGTGGAAAAACGGCGTGTCCGGCGAAAAGCGCTGGGCAAGCGCACAGCTCATCAGAAGATACCGCGCATTGGCGATGAGTGTAATGATAGCGACCTGCAGATAGCCTGCGTTGGCGGCAATCAATGTAAAGGCAGCGTATTCTCCGGCGGAAGCATTGTTGAAAAGACTGGCGAGAAAGCCTGAAAAGGACTAAGACCTGCCTTACGCGCTGCAATGCCGAGCGAAAACGAGACCGCAAAATAGCCAAGCCCGATCGGAATGCCATCGCGGATTCCGTTGACCAGAACCTGGCGGGAAAATGAATAAGATTTTTGTGAACTCATAAAAAATACTTCCTTCTCCTGCGTAAAAATCAGAGTGTGTTTGAGAAACCTTTCCGTAACCGGGGATTCGCAGCTTACGAAAAGGTTTTTTCAGACATGGTCTGATACCAGATTGCTACGTGCTTTGCACTCTCGCAATCTTCTGGTGAAAATTATAGCAAGTTTCGACAGGTTCGTAAACTCTTATTTTGCTCTTGTTCGTTTCCCTCAGCCACCGCTTACGCCTGCGTTTCCAAGGCTGTTGAACTGAATTGTATAAAATTATGTACAAAAACAGAAGATAACGCTTGAAAATAGAAGAAAAATCCATTAATATCTATGTATACAAAAAACATTACCGAAGGTGGTGCTTACGATGAAACTGCGTGCGCTTGCAAAAATAAATCTTGGTCTTGATGTGACCGGAAAAAGAGAGGATGGTTACCATGAAGTCCGCATGGTAATGCAGACGATCCAGATGTACGATCAGCTGGAAATAAAGGAGAGCAAAGAACTTGGCATAAGGCTGACAACCAATCTGCCGTTCCTTCCGTGTAATGACGGAAATCTCGTATACAAAGCGGCCAAACTTCTGATGGATGAATTCGATATCCGTCAGGGTGTCGATATGAACCTGACAAAATTTATCCCGGTAGCGGCCGGCATGGCGGGCGGAAGCTCGGATGCGGCAGCAGCACTGGTAGGAATTAACCGCATGTTTCAGCTTGGTCTGACAAAACGCCAGCTGATGGAGCGGGGTATGCAGATCGGAGCGGATGTTCCGTACTGTGTGATGCGCGGTACGGCGCTGGCAGAAGGAATCGGCGAAAAGCTGACATCCCTTCCCGGCGTACCGATGTGCTACGTGCTGATCGGAAAACCGGGCATCAATGTTTCGACGAAATTTGTCTATGGAAACCTGCATCTTGACGAGGTGACGGAGCATCCGGATATCGACGGCATGGTAGAGGCGATCCGAAATCATGACCTGTACGGCATCACGGACCGCATGGGAAATGTGCTGGAATCCGTGACGTGTCCGGCGTATCCGGTGATCGATGAGATCAAGGCACAGATGATGAAAAACGGTGCGGTCAATGCGATGATGAGCGGCAGCGGCCCGACCGTATTCGGCATTTTCGACGATCCGGACAAGGCAGAATTTGCCCGCGATCAGTTAAAAATAAGCGGACTGTCGAAACAGACATTCCTGACTACTGTATCAAAACCGGGAGGTACAAAGTATGGCAAAAAATGAGTTAGACCTGCAGATGGAGGATTATCAGTACCTTCCGCTCCGCGATGTCGTGTTCCGCACGCTGCGCCAGGCGATTCTGCGCGGGGAGTTAAAGCCGGGTGAACGGCTGATGGAGATCCGGCTGGCAAATCAGCTCGGCGTTTCGCGTACCCCGATCCGCGAGGCGATCCGTATGCTGGAGCTGGACGGCCTTGTGATCATGGTGCCGCGGAAGGGTGCGCAGGTAGCACAGATTACGGAAAAAGACCTGAACGATGTGCTGGAGGTGCGGCTTGGACTGGAGGAGCTGGCGGTAAAACTGGCGTGTCAGCGGATTACAGAGAGCGAACTGCAGAAGCTTTATCAGGCATCGCGCAGCTTTGAACAAATGCTGGAGACAACAGAGACGGATGATCTGCAGAAGCTTGCACAGGCAGATGTGGCATTCCATGATGTGATTTATCAGGCGACGAACAACGAACGTCTGATTCAGCTGCTGAACAATCTGCGGGAGCAAATGTACCGTTACCGGATTGAATATTTAAAGGATGTAAAATCCCGACGTTCCCTGGTCGAGGAGCACGATGCCCTCTATGAACGTATGAAAAATCGGGATCTTGCAGGCGCACAGAAGATGATCCGCGAGCATATCGAGCGACAGCAGGAGAGTATTATGCAGACCGTACATCACCAGAGCATGACGGGTGTAGAAGAATAAAAGCGTATAAAATTTCGAAAAAGGAACATTCTGTTACAGAGTAAAAAAATCGTGACAGAATGTTTTTTTATGGGATTTTGCAGAGTATATTTCTCCAGATGGTTTTTCGGAAGCTTTCAAAAGGAGGAGAAGGAGGGACGCAGGCATGGAAAAAGAGAAGACGCAGATTTCACTCACACTGGCGGAAAATGAAAGCGTGATCCGTACATGGTGTGAAAATTGCGATGATATTCAGATCCGCCCGATGAAACTCGGCAAAACGGGCGGAACCGGTGCGCTGCTGATCTACGTAGAAGTGGCGGTGAGCTGCGTTATGTTGAAGGATTCCGTGATCGGGAAGCTGTTGAACCGTCTGATGGAGGTTCCCGAGGCAGATATCCCGGGGGTTCTCTCGGAAAATCAGCTCGGAATTTCGGATGCACTGGAATTTGATACCATGGAAGAAGCGTTCGCTTCCATGCTTGCGGGAAATGCAGTCCTTTTTGTGGATCATTATGACCGTGCAGTCAAAATCGGATCGAAGGGCTATCCCAATTTAGGAGTGCAAAAAGCGGAGTCCGAAAAAGTGCTGCGCGGCTCTAACGAAGGTTTTTCCGACTCTGTCAAAACCAACACGGCGCTCGTCCGAAAACGACTGCGGACGACCAGTCTGAAAGTAGAAGAAATACATTTTGGTGCGCGTTCTGATACGGTTCTGGCTCTGGTGTATGAGAAAGAGCTGATTTATCCGAAATTTCTGGAAGAGGTAAAACAGCAGATTGCCGGCTGGGAAGTGGACGGCGTTTTTGACAGCGGCATGGTCGAGCAGCTCTGCGAACCGCAGTGGAAATCGCCGTTCCCGCGCTTCGAGACGACCGAACGGCCGGACCGCGCGGCGATGGAGATTCTGGACGGAAGAATCCTGCTTTTATGTGATAATTCCCCGGTCGGGATTCTCTTCCCGGCATCATTTGACAGCTTTTTAAAGGTCAGTGAGGACCGGTATCATCATTTTCTGATCGTCTCATTTGAGCGGCTGCTGCGGTATGCGGCAGTCTTTCTCGCCCTGTGGATTTCGGGCGGATACCTGGCTGTCACGGGCTTTCACACGCAGGTGCTTCCGACCAAACTCCTGCTGGCGTTCGCCGAAGCGCGGAAAGGCGTTCCGTTCCCCGGCATTCTGGAAATTCTTCTGATGGAATTTGCTTTTGAACTGATCCGCGAGGCCGGTGTGCGCATGCCGGGGCCGCTTGGCGGGACGATCGGAATTGTGGGCGGACTGATCATCGGAGATGCAGCGGTTTCCGCCAATCTGGTAAGCCCGATGACCGTCGTTGTGGTTGCGGTTTCGGCGCTCTGTTCGCTGGCGATTCCGAACGAAGAGTTCGGTGCGCCGTTCCGGCTGCTGAAATTCGGCTTCATTTTGCTCGGCGGATGGCTCGGCATTTTCGGCATGGTGCTCGGCACGTTTCTTCTCGCGGGTCATCTCGCCGGGCTTACGAGTTTTGGCATTCCCTATCTGATGCCGTTCGTCGGGAAAGGACTTGCGGCTACCATGCGCCGAAGGATTCCGTATGGCGGCCGCCGCTGCATCAGATGCGGGAGCGGCCGGTCTTTACAAAGCGCGATCAGAGAGTGCGGCTGCGGAAAAACAGAAAAGTTGCGGAGCCGGAAGAAAAACAGGAAAGGGGAGAGTGACGCATGTTTTCGGAAAATGACAGAATTTCACAGCGCCAGATGGAACGCCAGATCGTGCTCGTTCTGCTCTGCCCGGCGTTCTGGCAGCTCGCGGCGTACGGCGCATCGGACGGCCTGCCCGGTATGGCAGGGATTTTCGTTGGATATGGGCTGCTGGCGGTGTGGTGCATTTATCTCGTGCGCTTTGGCGGGCTTTACTGCCGCCTGGAAAGCGTGATGGGAAAGGCTGGGAAACTCCTTCTGGCAGTGATGTATCTGTGTTATCTGCTTTTCCTCGGCGGAACACTGCTTCGCAGAATGGCGGAGCTTGCCGCCGCGTATCTGACAGCGGGTGTACCGCAGGAGCTCTGCGGACTGTTTCTGCTCGCGGCGGCCGGGTTTGGTGTCGGCAGTGAAGTACAGAAAAGAGGACGGCTGGCGGAAGCACTCTATCCGTGGATTGTGGGCGGGATTTTGATTCTGCTTCTGCTGACGGTTCCGCAGATGCATTTTTCCTCGTTTGAGGATGCCTGGAAGACAGCAAAGTCTGTTGAAATTGTGGATAACGGAATACTTTTTGGGTGGAATGTGTGGAGAACACTGGAAAATGGAACACCGATTGCGCTGCTGCCGTTTTTACTGGGGCATGTGCAGAAAGAGCACAGGAGTGTCATTCTTCCGGTGACGCAGAGTATCTGGAAAACGGGGCTTCTTGTAATTGCAGGAAGCATGGCGCTGCTCGGCGTTTTCGGCCGGTGCGGCACGGCTGCGGCGCAGGACCCGCTCTTACTGTTAATGGCAGGAACGAGCCTGCCGGGTGGATTTCTGGAGCGGTTTGATATTCTGTGGATGGCATTTCTTTTGATGGGACTGCTGTTCACACTGGGAAGTCTGCTGTTTTACGTATCGCTGATCGGAGAGAAGACGGGACTGTGGAAACCGCAGAATCTCTATGTACGGATCGGTACAGTGCTTTTTATATGGCTGCTGTCATGCGCGGAAAGCGTCTGGTCGGTCCGATACGGTTACTTTCCGTTTTTCCTTGCCATCACGGTGCTGCTCGGCTTCTGCCAGAAGCATATGAAAAAACTGCGGCTTGTGTGTCTGGCGCTGGGCAGTATGATTTTCCTGTCATCCTGCGGGGCAGTAGAGCCGGAAAAGCGGCTGTATCCACTGGCGGTTGCCTTTGATTATGTGTCGGAAGAGGCGACTGCGCCGGAAAACAGTGAAACTGGGGAAGAAACCGGGACGGCGGTCAGTGAGAGCGGCGGAGAAAAGGAGACGGCTGGCGGTAAATGGCGCGTCTGGTATGCGCCTGCGAATCTTGCGGTGGTGACCGGCCAGGGAAAGGATGAGCAGGAGGAGGGAACCGACGAGGACCCCGCATCGCTGTTCTTTGAAGCGGAGACGTTTGAGGAGATTGCGCAGCAATATGACAGCACAGAGGAATATGATCTCGACACCGGACACGTCCAGGCGATTGTATTTTCCGATGCACTGCTCAGTGACCGGGGACGGATGGAAGAACTGTTGAAGTACCTGGAACAGGACCGTGCGCTTGGGCACAGTGCCTATCTGTTTCACGCAGAAAAACCAGAAGATATCATGGAGCAGAACGGAAAACAGGTGGAGTCCGTCGGTGAGTACCTGTGCGGAATTTATGACAACCGGGTGAAAAGAAAAGAGGCGGTGACACTGGCAGACTTGCGCTATGCGTGGGAAAACGAAAGGAGCATTTCGTGGATTCCGAAAGCGCCGTAAAAGGTTTAAAGTGTATGGAATATCGGAGCGGGTAGTGAGTGTCTGTGTATAAAAGTTTTGAAATCCGGCAAAACTGGAAAAAACAGGAGGCAGCATATGAATGAGAAAAAAGTACAGAGCCGGAAACGGAATCAAAATCAGACACAGAAGAAATCCAGAGACAGGCAGGCGCAGCCCCGAAATACATTTGGGAACCAGCATAGAAGTCAATTCCAGGCGGCATTTCAAATTTTCTGCCGCCGCTGGCTCCCCGTCTGCATTGCGGCGCTGATCCTTTCCGGAACCGCCAATCTTCTCCGCGAGTCCCGTCTGCAGCAGGAAGTCGCTGCAAAGATCGTGCGCTTTCACGTAAGAGCCAACAGCGACTGCGCCTCCGACCAGCAGATCAAGCTTCAGGTACGCGATGCCGTTGCCGAAGAACTGCAGACGATCCTGCACGGAGCCGAAACAAAAGCAGAAACCGAAGAAATCCTGCGTGAAAACGAGCCCTCCATCCGTGCCGCCGCCCTTCAGACGCTGCGCGCAGGAGGCAGTACTGACGATATCACCGTAACGTACGGAAAAGCCAGTTTTGAGGAAAAAGAAACGGGCAATTATATTCTCCCCGCCGGAACGTACGACGCTCTTCAGATCAACATCGGCAGAGCCAAAGCACAACTGGTGTGCATGCTGTACCCGTCCATCTGCTTTTCGGATGCCCTGCGCCCCGTAAACGAGGACGGCGAAAGTGCAGAAAAAGTCGAAAAAAGCCGGATTCCGCTGCAGAATCTGTTGAGTGACGCCGCCTACCGCGAAATCCTGAAAAGTGACCGGATTTCGTTTCGGTTTTTCTGGCGTTAAGCGGATTTTTCGAAAGACTTTCAAGAGAAATGATTGCAATATTCCTCCATTCGGGTTAAAATAATGTATCAGTGACCTATTTTAACCAGGGTCGTGAAATGAAAAAAGAAATGTAAAAATTCAGATATATTAAATATAGAAATGAACCCCATTCGGCATGACAAAAAAGTAATGCCGGATGAAAAATGGAGGAAAGTATGAAAGCAGACAGACAGGCGCCGATCGGCGTCTTTGATTCCGGTGTCGGCGGACTGACCGTAGTGCGTGAGATTATGCGAAACCTGCCCGATGAACGAATCGTATATTTTGGGGATACCGCGCGTGTGCCGTACGGTTCCAAATCGAAAAACACCGTCATCCGTTATTCCCGCCAGATCGTACACTTTCTGGAAACCCAGCAGGTCAAGGCAATCGTCATCGCCTGCAACACCGCAAGTGCGCTGGCACTCGATACGATCGAAAAAGAGATTGATCTCCCGATCATCGGCGTGGTAAAACCGGGCGCACAGATGGCCGTCGAGACGACGCAGAACAAGCGCGTCGGCGTCATCGCAACCGAGAGCACTATTCAGAGCGGCCTCTACCAGCAGCTCATTACCGAGGCAGATCCGGCGATCACCGTTTACGGAAAACCGTGTCCGCTGTTCGTGCCGCTCGTGGAAGAGGGCTGGACAAAAGATCCGATCACCGAGGAAGTGGCGCGCCGCTATCTGGCAGAGATTCTGGATAAAGACATCGACACGCTGATTATGGGATGCACCCATTATCCGCTGCTGCGTTCTCTGCTGCGGAAAGTAGCCGGAGAAAAAGTAACACTCGTCAACCCGGCATACGAAACCTCACAGGCACTGCGCAGACTGCTGCGGGAGCTGGATCTGGAGAATCCGGGAAACGATGAGCTGGGCCGTCAGAAATACCAGTTCTTCGCAAGCGACGGCGTGGAGCGGTTCAATGCCTTCGCACATTCCGTTCTGCCGGAGCAGATCAGCGATACGAAACAGGTACAGATTGAAAACTATTAAAAACGACATACAGAAAAGAGAGAGGAACACCAGAAAAGGATGGAAAAAGACGTGCTCATCAGCATCCGCGGACTGCAGTATCTGATGGATGAGGAATCCGGCGAACAAGAACCGGTGGAGGTTATGACGACGGGTTCGTACTACAAGAAAAACGGCCATCACTTTCTGATCTACGACGAGGCAACCGAAGGCTTTGACATGATGACGCACAACATGATCAAATTTACGGAAAACGCCCTAGAGGTGCGCAAGCGCGGCCTCATTGATGTCCATATGATTTTTGAGGAGGATAAAAAGAACATTTCGTTTTATCACACGCCATATGGCATGATCAATATGGGAGTTGCGGCGACAAAGGTCAGAATGAAAGAAACGCCGGATCAGATTTTACTGAAGGCAGAATACGCGCTCGACATCAACGACAGCTACGTGGGGGACTGTGTAATCGATATCGAGGTAAGACGCGGGAAGGCGGAAAACTGAATTTATAAAAAATACCCGGGAAGAATGAAAATCATTCAACTCGGGTATTTTCGCGAGCAACGAGCCAAAGTCCGGGCTTGCACGAGACCTTGGCGACTGCCGCGAAAGCAAAAAGAAACACGCAAAGCGTGTTTCTTTTTGTTTCAGATGAAATTTTATTTCTCCTCGCCGCGTGCCTTGCGGAGCATTCTCTGCCAGAAGCCGTTTTTCTTTGCCGGCTGCTCTAACGAACCGCGGATGCCGCGAACTCCGGTGATGTAGATACCGCTTACGGTAGCCTTGACTTCTTTTTTCACCGGGATCTGATCGAAGATAGCAGCGTCGCAGATCAGGGTCATGATTCTCGGACCGACTTTTGCTTTGACGATCGGCAGTTTTGCGCGACGCATCATTTTCGGTGTCTGGTCAATGACCATCTGTGGGAGTCCGGAATCTTTCATGCGAAGCTTTTTCTTATCTATGATCAACATGGAGACAGTCTGTTTCATGGCCTCCATTTGTTCCTGCTGTGCGGCCTGTTTTGTCTGTGCTTTTTTACCGAAGTAATACAGCAGACCAAGGATGACAGCGATGACAGCTAATACGATTAATACGATAATCCAGGGTTTCATCCCTCTATTCCTCCTCTGCAAAAAATAATGTGGGCATCGGAACATACAATGCCAGTCTATGAACATTCTAACATTGATTTCGGCAAAACGCAAACACATTTTAGCGCAATCCAGGCGATTTTACGGTTGAAAATCATAAGAATTTCTAAAATCGGAGCCCCAGCCTTTTTTTACCAGACAAGTATGGTAAAATGAGATTTACAACGCGCCGGGAACGGCGTAGTATGGAGGAAAATTCAAGAATGAAAAGAAAAGCAGCAGTCATGCTTCTGCTCATGACACTGGGAGCAGCCAGTGTGAGCGGATGTGGAAAAACAATACAACAAGCAGCAGTTCCGTATCAAGCGCAAGCAGCACAAGCGCTTCCTCAGCATCCGATGCGTCGAGCGCAGGCAGCACATCGTCCGACAGCACAGCTTCTGAGGAATACGCTTCCCCGAGTGATGTAGACGGGATTCCGGTTGTCGATGAGGAAGTTGATCCGGCAGAGTGTGTAACGCTTGGAGATTACAAAAAGCTGACACTGGAAAAGAAAGTAGAGCAGGTAACGGATGATGACGTACAGACGGCCATTATGGCAGAGACAGCTGTCACCATGGACGATCCGGACGCCACCGTACAAAAAGGCGACACCGCCGATATTGCCTATGTTGGAAAAGTTGACGGCAAGGAGTTTGACGGCGGAAGCAGTGATTCCTACAATCTGGTGATCGGATCCGGTACCTTCATCGATGGATTTGAGGATGGTGTCATTGGAATGAAAACAGGGGAGACAAAGGATCTGAACCTGAAATTCCCGGACAGCTATCAGAGTACCGATCTGGCAGGAAAAGACGTTGTGTTTACCGTTACGGTAAATGCGTTTACCCGCCCGGCAGAAAACATTGACGGATGGGAGCTCGATGATGCATGGGTAGCAGAAAATACAGATTACAGTACTGTGGAGGAATACCGTGCCGGAAAACGCGCAGAGCTGGAGGCTGCAAATGAGACGACAGCGGAAAATAATCTGCAGAATGACGCGATGCAGCAGGTGGCAGACGGCTGTACGTTTCACAAAATTCCGAAATCCTATATCACCCTTGGCGAAGAAGATTACGATAAACGGTATACCGCTTATCTTCAGAATTACGGCATTTCCCTGGACGACTATCTGGAGCAGTATGCGGACAGAGCGACCTACAATCAGGAGAAAGCAACGTATGCAGGAACGATGGCAAAAAGTGCCCTCCTTCTGGATGCCGTAAAAGAGGCAGAAGGCTGGACAACAGATGACCAGGATTACCAGCAGATCTTAAACGACGAGGCAGCCAATGCCAATATGTCGCAGGAAGATTTCCTGAAAGCAGCCAATGACTATTACGGGGAAGATACGGTAGTGCGCAATATCATGATGGAGCGCATGATCAATATGGTTCTCGATAATGCAACGGTCAATACTGTGACTGTGGATGCAGACGGAAATACAGTAGAATAAAAAGAGAAATCACCCGAAACAGGATAAAAATTTCTGTTTTCCGGGGTGATTTAACCGAATCAAGTAAGTCCCCTGCTTCCATTGCGAAAAGCAATAAGCAGTGGGTGGGGACTTGCTTGTATCAGGAGGAGTGCAAGCTCCTTCTGATAAACTGCGGAGCAGTTATTTGGTTATGAGCAAGTAGCGAAGCGGATTGCGAATATCCGCTTCGCATGTGGGAAACGAATTGTGTTCGTTACGCCATGATTTTGCGGAACAGATCCTTCAGATCTTCTACGCTTGCATCCTTCGGATTGCCCGGTGCGCAGGCATCTGCGTGTGCGGAATCTGCAAGGAACTGCAGATCTTCTTCTTTGACTGCCTCGAGAACAGATGGGATTCCAACGTCTGCGGACAGCTTCTTAACAGCATCAATCGCTGCTTTTCTGTACTCTTCCTGAGACATTTCGTCTACACCTGCAACGCCCATGGCACGTGCGATTTCACGGTATTTCTCACCGGTGCACTCCTGGTTGTATTCCATAACGATCGGAAGCATCATGGCACATGCAACACCGTGTGGGGTATCATAAACAGCACCAAGGGTGTGTGCCATGGAGTGAGCGATTCCAAGACCTACGTTGGAGAAGCCCATACCTGCGATGTACTGGCCAAGAGCCATTCCTTCGCGTCCCTCTTTGGTGTTTGCGACAGCACCGCGCAGAGATTTGGAGATGAGTTCGATGGCTTTGAGATGGAACATGTCAGTCATTTCCCATGCAGCTTTTGTGGTGTAGCCTTCGATTGCGTGAGTCAGAGCGTCCATACCGGTGGAAGCGGTCAGGCCTTTCGGCATGGAGGACATCATATCCGGGTCAACAACTGCGATGATCGGCATATCATGCGGGTCAACGCATACGAATTTACGTTTTCTTTCTACGTCGGTGATAACGTAGTTGATGGTAACCTCTGCAGCAGTACCGGCTGTAGTCGGAACGGCGATGATCGGTACACACGGATTTTTGGTCGGTGCGGTGCCCTCAAGCTTCTGACATCCTCAAACTCCGGGTTTGCGATGATGATACCGATGGCTTTGGAGGTATCCATAGAAGAGCCGCCGCCGATGGCGATCAGATAGTCAGCGCCGGATGCCTTGAAAGCTTCTACGCCGTGTTTTACGTTTTCGATGGTCGGGTTTGGCTTGATATCGCTGTAAAGCTCATAGTCGAGTCCGTTTGCGGTCAGAATATCGGTTACTTTGGAAGTAACGTTGAATTTAATCAGATCCGGGTCAGAGCATACGAAAGCTTTCTTGAAGCCGTGTGCCTTTGCTTCATTTGCGATCTCGGCAATAGCGCCTGCTCCGTGATAAGAGGTTGCATTTAAATTAATACGATTTGCCATGATTGAAAAACTCCCTTCTAAAATGAATAAATGGTTTTACTGAACTTGTTATTATATTAACAAATCCGGAAGGGAAAAAGAAAGTGACAGAAGAAGCGAAGTGTAACACTTTAAAAAAAATCGCCATTGTGACAAAAACAACAGAACAAAATTTGTGAAAAATAACCAGAGCGTGTCTGAAAAACCATTTCCGCAATCTGCAAGCCCCACTTTGACACGCGCTCTAAGAGAGCAGCTGCAGATTCCGGAACAGTTTTTTAAGTCTTCCGGCATTGCCCGGACGAGAAGAGCGGCAAACTCGGAAGGTGTCAGATCCATGCCGGTAAGCACCCATTTTACGGTCATGGTGATGGAACCCTGACAGTACATTTCGAGAAGAAAATGCATTTCCGGTGAAACCGGACTGCCGCTTTTTTCGTGAATCAGATTTTCGTAGAACGCGAGAATCAGATCGAAATCGTGCTCACGCAGAGAATTCTGCTTGTCGTAGCGGAAGGCAGCGGCGAAAAAAGCTTTTTCTTTCTGAATATAGGTAAATTTCTTTTCCAGACTGTCAAAAACGGTCGTTCCGCGACCCATATGTTCAAAGGATTTTGTCAGTAATTTATCAAAATACCAGTTGATCAGATCGTATTTGTCGAGAAAATTGCGGTAGAAGGTCTGGCGGGTAACACCGCAGATTTCACAGATCTGGCGCACAGTGATCTCTTCAACGGGTGTTGTTTTCATGCACTCCTTCATAGATTCGGCAAGACGGTATTTTGTTTTTTCTCCTTTGGGAGCAGATACGGTGGAATGGATCATCCGGGCAGTTTCCTTTCGTTTCGAAAATTGTAACTATGCAGAGTTATGCATACATTATAACGCGAATCAGAAGAAATAAAAAGCCCTGAACATGTTTCCAGGATGAAAGCGAGAAACATGCCAAGGGCGTTATTGTTATTTTCTTTTGTTTACGGCCTGTCCGACACAGTAGCATACAGCGGCAACAACCATGCCGTTGATGGAAGCGATGCCCCAGTGTAAGAGGTTCGCAACAATGGCACCGAGAATGACACCGGCGACTGCAAACCAGTCTATGGTTTTAAGTTTCGGCTGATCGGTTTCAAAGTCCTCTTTGTTCATGAAGTAGGCGAGCACCAGAATCATGCCGACCGGCGGCAGGGTACAATTCAGAATGTTGAGCCAGCCGCAGAAGTTGTAGTACAGCCATACGGAGGCAACCGTTCCGATGATACCGGAAAGGAGAACCATCGGTTTTTTCCTCTGATGGAAGATGTTGGCAAGACCAAGACCTGCGGTATACAGAGCGTTGTCGTTTGTAGTCCAGATATTAAGACCGAGAACGAGAACAGCCAGGTAGAACAGGTTCAGGCGGACCATAACCTCGAAGATATCGTTTCCGCCGACAAAGATGGAAGAAACGGCACCGAAGAAGAACATCAGGGAGTTTCCGATGAAGAAGGCCACAACCGTGGTGATGGCACCCGCTTTTCCGTTCTTTGCAAAACGTGCGAAGTTCGGGGTTGCGGTTCCGCCGGAAACGAAGGAGCCGACACCAAACCATCCGATCGGCGTAAAGCTGGTCATGGCTGACGGCAGATAGGAACCTTTTTCGCCAAAAGCTCTCTGGGACAAAAGATCAAGTGACAGACCGGTTTTTGCACCGACGTAGCCGAGCAGACCGGTATAAATACCAAGAATGATTCCACCAAGATCAGTGATCCCAAAAAGCCCCAGAAATCGAGGCCGTCAGCGAGCTGCTGACCGACCCACATGCTTGCCGAGAAGAAGGTGAAGCCAAGCTATAAACTTTTAACAGTGTAAGGGGTAGCAACCTGATTGTCAAGGGAAAAGGCGAGTTTACATGATTTTCTTACAGAAGAAGGGAATGCGCCGCGAGAAAAGGAATTTTACCGGGTTTTGCCTTCTCCGGAAAAATATTCCTTTGTAAGCTCCACAACCTTGCCCGAAAGCAGGAAGAGCGCAATCAGGTTTGGGATTGCCATGAGGCCGTTGAAGGTCTCGGCAATGCTCCACATCAGGCCAAGATTTGCGGTGGCGCCAAGGATGGCAACCAGCGCATAGGCGGCCATAAAATATTTTGTGATTCTTTCAGAGAACAAAACTCGATGCAGCGTGCACCGTAAAGTCCCCATCCGAGAATCGTGGAAAAGGCGAAGCAGCACATCGCGAACGCGGTGAGCAGCGAAACCCAGTTTCCGTATGTAAGGGTAAAACCGCTGATGGTCAGCTCTGCGCCGGCAGCCTGTCCGTAGATGATGGAAGTGCCGCTGCAGAGGATGACGAGTGCAGTTAAGGTACAGATTACAATCGTATCAGTAAATACTTCGAAGATACCAAACATACCCTGTTTGACCGGCTTTTTGGTGTCGGCACAGGCGTGCGCGATCGAACCGGTACCAAGACCTGCCTCGTTTGAGAAAATACCGCGGGACACACCTTTTTTCACACTCATGAGCATGCTTCCGACGATACCGCCTGTAACAGCAGAGGGACGGAAGGCGCCCTCAAGGATCGATACGAAAACAGACGGAATCCGGTTGAGATTCAGCAAAATTACACCGATGGCAAGGACAATATAAAACAGAGCCATAAACGGAACAAGCTTTTCTGTTACCTGTGCGATCCGTTTGACACCGCCGAGCAGGATCAGCGCTACGAGTACCGCAATGATGATACCCTGAATCAGGTTGGAGGTAGGGATTGCATCCTTTGAGATCACATGGTAATTCATTAGTGCGGAGTTGACTGCGGTTGTGATGGTGTTGACCTGCGTTGCATTTCCGGTTCCGAACACAGTCAGTACACCGAAAGCAGCGAAAAGATAGGCCAGAAAATGCCATTTTTTGCTGAGACCGTTTTTGATGTAATACATCGGTCCGCCGACGAGTTCCCCGTTGGCGTTTTTCTCGTGATAGAAAACAGCCAGTGTTACCTCGGCAAATTTCGTACACATGCCGAGCAGGGCGGAAACCCACATCCAGAACACGGCGCCGGGTCCGCCGATAGCGATAGCGCCGGCAACACCGGCAATATTACCGGTACCAACCGTGGCGGCAAGTGCTGTACAGACCGCCTGGAAAGGTGTAATTGCGCCATCGGAAGCATCTCGTTTGCGGAACATTCTTCCAAGCGTTGTGCGGATCGCATACGGGAATTTTCGAATCTGGAAAAAGCGGGTGCGCAGACTCAGGTAAAGGCCGACACCGAAAATACAGATCATAGCCGGAACACCCCAGATAAAATTGTTCACGGCATTGTTGATGGTTTCAATCAGTTGGAGCATAGATACCTCTTTCTTTTTCATAAGCAGAAGCACTTTCTTGGAAGATCAGTGCTTTCATAAAGTAACACAATGCAAAAAGTATATCATCTCAGACGAGATTTGCAAGTTTTTTTCGAGAAAAAACGCGGACCCCCAATTTTTTGCGATTCCGGAAAGATATATTTTCTCTAGCCTTATGGGTTTACCATGAGCCAGGCGGTTTTTTCCGTTTTCTTCCAGGTTTTGTGAAGGAATGCAGCGAAGTATGATAGAATAGAGAAAAAACAGAAAAGAGGATTATTGCCATGTTTCAGGTAATTGATATGCACTGCGACACCATCCCGGCGCTGCAGTGGAAGGAAAAGCAGGAGCATCTTGCGGATGCGGATCTTCAGATCAATCTGGATAAGCTGGAAAAGGGCGGCAGCCTCTGCCAGTGCTTTTCTCTGTTTACGTTCCTGAAGGGACTGAAAGACGAAACACCGTTTGAGCATGTGAGAAAGCTGGCTGATCTCTGGAAATCAGAGGTGGAACGGTATCCGGACCGCATTTGTCAGATCAAAACGTATGCGGATCTGATGCAGGTACAGAAGGAAGGAAAAATAGGTGCGGTGATAACCGTCGAAGAGGGTGGTGTTTACGAAGGCAGTATCGAAAAACTGCACACACTGTACGATCTCGGTGTGCGGATTTCCACGCTGACCTGGAACTTTCCGAATGAGCTTGGATTCCCGAACCCGGCGCAGGAAGAGGGAAAGCCATATCTTCCGGATCTTGAAAACGGGCTGACACCGACCGGTATTGCCTTTGTCGAGGAGATGGAGCGGCTCGGCATAGTGATCGATTTATCACACTTAAATGATGCCGGAATCCGCGACGTTTTTGCGCATACGAGAGGTCCGGTCATTGCGTCCCATTCCAATGCGCGCGGCGCGTGCTTCCATCTGAGAAACCTTTCGGATGAATGATTCGTCAGCTCGCAGAGCGTGGCGGCGTCACCGGTATCAATTTCTGTCCGTCGTTTCTGCGCGAGGAGGAGCCGGCAACGAAAAAGGCATCGACGATGGATATGGTACGCCATATGAAATATCTGCGCAACGTCGGCGGTATCGATATCATCGGCCTTGGAACCGATTTTGACGGTTTCAGCGGTGAAACGGATGTGCCGGACACCGCGCATATGCAGCATCTCGCAGATGTGATGAGCCACGACGGTTTCACCGATGAGGAGATCGAGAAGGTCTTTTCCAAGAATGTACTTCGGGTGTTTAGAGAATGCTGGAAATAAAACTACAGCTCCGGTGATGCCGCCAGAAGCTCCTTTGTATAATCATTCTGCGGATGCGCAAACAGTTCTTCCGTCTCCGCGTTCTCCACAATCCGGCCTTCTTTCATCACGAGAACCCGGTCGCACATCTGATAGATCACGTTGAGGTCATGCGAGATAAAGAGAATCGAGAGCTGAAGCTCCTCCTGAAGCTGAACCATCAGCTCCATGATCTGCTTCTGAATCGTCACATCGAGAGCGGAAACCGGTTCGTCGGCAAGGATCAGACGTGAGCCCTGGATCAGTGCGGCCGCGATGCTGACTCTCTGGCGCTGGCCGCCGGAGAGCTCATGCGGGCGGCGTTTCAGGTGCTCTGCGGAGAGGCCGACTCTTTCGGCCATCGCAAGAACCCGTTTTTTTCGTTCTTCTTTCGGAACCTTCTGCATCCGAAGCGGCTCCTCTAAAATCCAGGAGATTTTCTTCGCAGGATTCAGGGAAGAAAACGGATCCTGGAAAATCATCTGCGGATGGTCGACCTGCGAAAATATTTCGCCTTCATCTGGGCGGATAAATCCTAAGATCACTTTGGAGAGTGTCGATTTTCCGCATCCGCTTTCTCCGACGAGACCGAGAATTTCATTTTCATGAAGCTCGAAAGAGATATCATGAAGCACCGTTTTTCTCTGCTTTCCCTCCTGATAGGAGGCAGAAATATGGCTGACTTTCAGAATGTTGTTCGGAATGATTTCTTCCATGGGTTATTCCTCCTTTTCCGCCGGCGGAGCAGCTTTTTTGTCAGAGCCTGTCGGCCATTGAGCTGTTGGAGCGATTTTGATTCGTTTTCGCAGCGATGTTCGTCGGTTCGGAATTGCATCGAGCAGGCGGCGGGTGTAGTCTTCCTTCGGGTGGAAAAAGACATCGTCCACACTGCCGGATTCCACAATCGTCCCATGATTCATGACGATGACCCGGTCACAGAGCGAACGGATGACGCCGAGGTCGTGTGAGATAAAAAGAATCGCCGTGTGATGGCGTTCATTGATTTTTTTCAGCAGCTTTAAGATCTGCGACTGAATCGTCACATCAAGAGCTGTTGTCGGCTCGTCTGCAATCAGAAGCTTCGGTTCTGTAATAAGCGCCGCAGCGATCATCACCCTCTGGCGCTGACCGCCGGAGAGCTGGTGAGGGTATTTTTTGCAAAGCTTTTCCGGGTCGGGAAGCTCGACCTCATGCATTATGGCAAGAACCTTTTCATGACGTTCTGCCGGTGTGCAGCTCTCATGGATCAGCAGTCCCTCTGCAATCTGTTCTTCGATGGTCAGAACCGGATTTAAAGAGGTCATCGGCTCCTGAAAAATCATACTGATTTCTTTTCCGCGGATGCGCTGCAGATCCTGGCTGGAAGCGTGCGCAACGGAAGAACCTTCGTAGAGAATTTCTCCGCCGGATACGGCGGAATTTTCCTTTAAAAGGTGCAGAATGGAGAGCGCCGTCTGGGTTTTGCCGGAACCGGATTCCCCGACAATGCCAAGCGTCTCACCTTCTTCTAAGGAAAAGGAGATGCCTTTTACCACTTCGGTCGGTGGCGTGGTATCGTAAAATGCAATTTTTAAGTCACGTACATCGAGAAGTGCCATATCAGTTACCGCCTTTCTTCTGTAATCCGTCGCCGAGGAGCGATACGCCAAGCGCCAGTAAAATGACGGCAAGACCGGGGAAAACAGAGCCCCAGGGAGCAGTCATCAGATACGTCTGGGATTCTGAGAGCATCCGTCCAAGCGAGGCATCGGGCGGCTGGACACCGATGCGAGAAAGCTCATGCCGGCCTCGGAGAGAACGGCGTTGTTGAAACCGATTGCTGCCATCGAAAGAAGGGACGGGACCGTATTTGGCAGGATATGTACAAATATGATCCGAAGATGGGAAACACCCATCAGACGGGCACTTTTGACATAGTCCATATCTTTGCGTGCGAGAAATTCGCTTCTGGTGATACGTGCAAAGCTCGGAATGAATACGATACCGAGTGCAAGGATCACGTTGTATTTGCCGGGACCCAGCAGCGCGATAAATACCAGCGCCAGCAGGATTCCCGGAAAGGAAACAATGACATCGTTTATGCGCATCAGGATTTCGTCAATCCATCCGCCAAAATACCCGGTGAACGCACCGACAAGAACACCAATGGTTCCGCCGAGTAGCAGAGTAGCGAAAGCGACGAAGAAGGTTGTACCGGTTCCTTTTAAGACGCGGCTGAAAATATCGCGTCCAAAGTGATCGCAGCCGAACGGGTGCGACAGAGAGGGAGCAGCAAACTTGGCTGCGCCGTTCATTGCATCCGGGTCGTACGGTGTATAGAAAAAGCCGATCAGAAGAAACAGAAGCATAAAAGCGGTGAGAACAGCTCCGATGATCAGCGTGAGATTGCGTTTCTTTTTCATAATGAAAACCCTTTCCTTTGTCGTGGGCGGCTCCCTGCGACCTTTCGGTCGCGGGAGCTGATGATCGAAAGCTCCCGTCAGTCTTTTACGCGGATACGCGGATCAATTCTGCCATACAGCAGATCTACCACGAAATTGATGATAATAATGAGGGCGGCGATCAGTACAAGGATGCCCTGAACCACGGGGTAATCGCGGTTGGAGATCGAAGTGATCAGAAGATTGCCCATGCCCGGAATCGAAAAAACCTGTTCCAGAATAATGCTGTTTGCCACAATATCTGCGATTGTCATGCCCCAGAAGGTCAGTACCGGAATCAGGGCGTTTTTCAGCACATGGTGATACATAACACGGCGTGTACTGTTTCCGCGGGAATAGGCGGTGCGCACATAGTCGGCATCGAGCTGTGAGAGCACAGAGCTGCGCAGCATTTGACAGCCATGGAACAGCGCGGAAGTGCAATGGCGGCAGACGGTGCAACAAGATAACCGATAAAACCGGAAAAATTTTCAGAAATCGGCACATAGGCGCCCGGCTGAAACCATTTGAGAATCAGACCGAAAAGATACGTGATCAGAATACCGATGAAAATCCCGGCACAGACATGATCACCTGATTGATCGTCATGATCAGCCGGTCCAGATGCCTCCGGCGTGCTGTGCTGTGAAAATACCGATGGGAATCGAGACAACAAGGATCATCAGGAATGCGATAACGGTGATAGCGATGGTAATCGGAACTTTATCGCGGATCAGTTCTCCGACCGGCATCGAGTACGAATACGAGGTGCGAGATCTCCATGAAAAAAGCCGGTTACCCACGAAGCGTACCGTTCCAGAACCGGCCGATCCAGCCCCATTTCCTTCTGCAGAGCCTCAATCCGCTCCGGCGTCGCCTCCGTTCCAAGCTGCGATTTGCCGCATCTCCGGGTATGACGGAAAAGGCAAAGAACGATAAAAAGGATACAAGAAGCAGCGTAAGAAGGAGAGAGCCGAATTTCTTTGCAATGTATTTCATGAATGGAAATTCCTCCTTGTGTAATGTAGGATACTCCGGGAATTTTTCCCGGCTTATAAAAGCAGGCACAGAAAAGCTTCGGGCGTATCGGCTGAAGGTTTTCGTGCACGTCATTTTTATTGTAGACAATGCAGGTGTAAATAGCAAGATAAAATTGGAATATCTCGAATTACAGAATAACAGGAAAAGGCCTCTTGCATAACCGGTGCGGATGATGCAAAAAGCCTTTGATAAATTGCCTTCGATAAATCCCCTGTTTAGTTTTCCATTTCCCGTCCGAGGTACGTTGCCGCTACCTGGAGGAGCTTCTTTTCCGTATCGCCCGGCAGGGACTCCCTGTCTTTGCCGCAGAGAATGACCGAACCGATGGCATCACCGGAGGAGAGAATCGGAAAAATGAGCTCCGGCAGAGGAGTAGTATTGTCTGTGTTTTCCAAAATTGAAAAATAAGCCTTTTCACCGGGACGCGCAAGTACTGTTTTCCGGTTCAGAATCGCCTCCTCCAGCCGGCTGCTGATGGACTTGCCAAGATAATTTTTCTGTTCCGGCCCGTTTGCCGCCACAATCTGTTCCTGATCCGAAACACAGACGAGACATCCGGTCACCGTTGAAATCGATTTTGTAAACCCAGCTGCGCATTCCGCCAGCTCTTCGATCGGTGAGTATTTCTTCAGGATAATCTCACCCTCCCGTCCGGTATAAATTTCCATGGCCTGTCCCTCCCGGATCCGCATCGTGCGCCGGATTTCCTTGGGAACTACCACACGCCCCAGATCATCAATCCTTCGAACAATTCCCGTCGCTTTCATATGAAATTCCTCCTGTTTCCGCAATGTACTTTCCATAATTTGTGCTGTATGGGTAGTATGTGGAAAAACAGGTGGAATTATGCATGGAAAGAAGAAACGTATTTCCGCTGTTTACAGCAATTTCGGAAAAAATACAGTGGAACAGCAGTGGTTAGTCTGGTTGCTCCTTTTACAGAAGACTGCGGTCTTTTCCGAGATAGAACAAAGCGATCGTATCCGGTCCGACATGGCTTCCTGTGCAGTAATCGTAAGAAGTATTGATAAATTCACGCACCTTCACTCTTTTCTGGATTTCTTCCATCATATAAAGAGATTCCTCATAGGCATCTGCATGTGCGATTCCGACGATCTGCTTTTCCGGTTCTTCGATCGTTTCACAGAAAAGACGAATCAGTCATTTAAAACGGCCTTGCGCCCGCGGACATTCTTGTAGGAAACAATATAGCCATCTTCACTTCCACGCAGAATCGGTTTGATTTTCAGCATATTTCCGACCACAGCGACACTTCCCTTGATTCTTCCGGTACGGGAAAGATATTTCAGATCGCCGACGGTGAAAACACCGTTCATTTTGCTAACGTAGGTTTCCAGAAGATCTGCCGCTTCGTCTACGTTCATGCCTCGATCGCGCATTTCGCTGGCATAGATGGCGAGGATGCCTGTGCAAGAGAGGCATTCAGGGAATCGACGAGGCGGATTTTACGTTTTCCGCCGTATTCCTCAAGAAGCTCCTCGGCAGCAAGTCTTGCGGAGTTATAAGTTCCGCTGATGTTTTTGCTTAAGGAAAGATAGATGACATCCTGATCTGCCTCAAGAGCGGTGCGGAACGCATCCGCAAAATTTGCGGTGCTGATCAGTCCGGTCTTGATTTCACAGCCGGTGCGCATGGCATTGTAATATTCTTTTCCTTTTGCAAGCTCCTCTTCCGGTGACAGATCCGGGTCGAAGCAGACCAGCTCTTTTCCATTCACAAGATTGACGAAAGAAACGACATGGATATCGTATTTTTTCGCAGTAACAGCAGGCAGATTTGCTGCTGAATCAACAAAAACCTGAAACATAAATAAATTCTCCTTTGTAGTGTAAATGTCCCCCAAAATGATGTAACTTTTGATAAGCATTGTAACATATTGTATCACCAAAGAAGAGGGATTTCAATGGAGGATAGACAACATACTACAAAGGAGTGTGCCGACAAGTTGATTCCTGAAATCATCTGTTTTCGGAAGAAATTTGACCAGGTATCAATGCATAGTAATAATGACCAAAAACGGCAGACGTATTTTTAGTAAAAACGGCTTTTGAAACAAAAATAAAATCGTTTTATAATAGAATCATAGCGAGTAGTGTAATGATGTGGAAAAAACCATATGATACTGCTCGCTTTTATAAAACTATTTTCAGGAGGAACCGTATATGCATGAGTATGAAATCTTTATTGAAGAAATAAATCCGTGTGGAGGGGAGAAACATAGTAAAAAAACTTTGATCGAAGCAGAAGCAGTCAGTCCGGAAGCTTATGTAAAAGAAAACGGAAGATTTCCGGTTCTTGAATCCATGTGCAATGAAAGTGGAGATGTTGTAATAGTAACAGGAGATAATAAAGGTTCTTTTGTACGCTATACTTTTACGGAATAAAAGTGCCGGTCGGTAAGGAGAAAATTTTGTTTGACTTTTTGAAAAAGAGGCAATATAATTACAGAAAACGAGTGGCGAGTAAGCGTAAATCCAGTTTACCGGCTGCTCGTTTTTGGTTTGCAGAAAATAAATATCGCCGTGAAAAGTGTGTAGCCTGTCAGCGTAAGTCCAGCTTATAAGATAAGGTGCGCACTTTTTTGTGCCAAAAAGAAAGGAGTTAAAACAAAATGGCGGAAAGCAACAAGATGAAGGAGATGCCGGTGAATAAGCTGATGATCAGGATGGGAATCCCGATGATCTTATCTATGGCATTGCAGGCAGTCTATAACATTGTAGACAGTGCATTTGTAGGAAATATGAGAGTGGGAAGCGAAGAGGCATTAAATGCACTGACACTGGTATTTCCGGTACAGATGCTTATGGTGGCAGTAGGAATCGGAACCGGTGTAGGAACCAATGCGCTTCTAGCAAGGACGCTTGGACAGGGAAACGGTAAAAAAGCTGCAAAGGTAGCGGGAAACAGTCTGTTTCTTGGTGTGATCATTTATGTGGTCTGCTTATTATTTGGTATCTTTGGGGTGAAAACATATATTTCATCGCAGACAGTAGACACAGAAGTACTTGAGATGGGAGTTGGCTATCTGAGGATATGCTGCGTAATCTCTTTTGGTATTATTTTCTTTTCTCTGTTTGAAAAGTTACTTCAGGCAACAGGACGTTCTTTTTATTCTACCATTGGTCAGGTGGTTGGAGCTGTTGTAAATATCATTCTTGATCCGATCATGATCTATGGTATCGGACCCTGCCGGAAATGGGGGTGAAAGGTGCAGCTTATGCAACGGTAATTGGTCAGGTAGCATCCGCAGTGTTACTGTTCATTTTCCATATGAAGATGAACAAGGAATTCGAGCATGGAGCGAAATACATGAAGCCGGATGGCGGAATTATCAAAGAAATCTATGCAATCGGACTTCCGGCAATCATTGCACAGGCTCTAATGTCCATTATGGTTTACGTGATGAATCTGATCCTGAAGTTCAATCCGTCAGCACAGACAGCCTATGGATTGTTCTATAAAGTTCAGCAGTTTGTTCTTTTCCTTGCTTTTGGCCTGCGAGATGCGATCACCCCGATCATTGCATTTGCCTATGGGATGAGAAGTAAGAAAAGGATTCAGGATGGAATTAAAAATGGTCTGATCTATACCATAATATTAATGATTCTGGGAATTGCAATCACAGAGATCTTCCCCGAAGCATTTGCAACGCTGTTTCATACGGGAGCGTCAAGAGAATATTTTATCGGAGCAATGAGGATAATTTCGATCAGCTTTCTGTTTGCAGGAATCAATGTTGCTTATCAGGGCATTTATCAGGCATTGGATGGTGGTGTGGAATCACTGGTTATCTCGCTTTTGAGACAGCTTGTGATTATTTTACCATTGGCAGGAATTTCTGTATTTGTCAGAAATGGGCAGATAGGAGTTTCACTGATCTGGTGGGCATTTCCGATCACGGAAATAGTTTCCTGTTTTGTAGGATATGTGTTTTTGAAGAAAATCAGAAAAAATAGAGTGAATGTTTTGAACTGAGGAGGAACTGGAAATGGCAAAAAAAATCATCACAATCAGCAGAGAATTTGGAAGCGGTGGGCGTTTTATCGGAGAAGAGGTCGCAAAAAACTGGGAATTTCCTACTATGATAAGAATATCATCAGCCGGATTGCAGAAAAGTCCGGCTTATCACCGGAATATATTCAGGAAAGTGCGGAATTATCTCCCAAAAAAGGTTTGCTTGCGTATGCACTTGCCGGACGTGATATTACAGGAAAATCAGTGGAGGATATGGTGTATGAGGCACAGAGAAAGGTTATTTTAGAACTGGCTGATAGAGAACCGTGTGTGATCATTGGAAGAAATGCGGATTATATTTTGAAAGACAGGGATGATGTATTGAATGTATTTATCCATGGAGATATGTCGGAAAAAACAGAGCGTATTATGTGCTTATATCATGTAGAAGAGAAGGAAGCCGTCAAATGATGGCAGATACAGATAAAAGGCGTATGACGAATTATAGTTTTTACACGGATCAGAAATGGGGAAAAGCCAGCAATTATACGTTGTGTCTGAACAGTTCACAGCTTGGATATGACAGATGCGAGAAGATCATTGTGGAATGCAGTAAATAACCTGCCGTGTATCGATTGTGTCATGTACGCTGACACAAGTGCAAAAAACAGATAATCCTGGATTGTATATGATTTTGTTATGAATGATCCAGGATTACTTTATGTAAAAATAGAAGGGAATGTCTAAAAAAGTGTGTAAGTAAATTGTCTGACAATTTCCCCTTTGCCTGCTTGACTACCTTGCTTTAAATGCCGGAATGCCAGTCAAGGTAAGGGTTCCAGCCTTGACTGACAATTCTGGCATTTGATAAAATCTTGAGAGCAGGTTAGAAAAACTTACACAGTTTCTATTACATTCTCTTCGTATTTGCTGAAGGTACATGAAAGTGTTCTCCTGTTAAATAATATTCTGTAAGTTATTTTCTATAGATATCCGCTGATAGTAGGTATCTATGATATCCTGTAAGTAATCGTATTCATTTTTTCTTCGGCAGCCTTTTGAATTTCATTATAAAATCCCTGCAAAGATAACTGAATGTTAATGCCAACGCCACAATCTGGATTGGTATGAGTATCTAAATGAAGCAATGGTTTATCACCTTCAACTGCTTTATAAATATCCAGCAATGTAATCTGATCGGCTGGTTTTGAAAGAGAAGGACGGGCATGTCCGGCTACACTGGTCATAAGTTCCGCTTTTTTTAGTTTTAACATAAGCTGGCGTACAAAGCCGGGATTTGTATGGACACTTTCTGCAATTGAGGCACTGGAGAGGGATTTTTCCTGGTTGATAGCAATCAGAACCATCACATGAACAGTATCACTTAATTTCGTTGAATATTTCATGATAAGAAACTCCTTGTAGTATGATATAATGATCTTGTTTTCACGTTTTTGGGATGAAAATATTTCTGGTTTGTTTAAAACATCCTAAGTTCTCAACAGTTCTTTTTAATGTGTTGATAAACTGTGCATTTTTTAATGCTTTGATGATTGTAAATAATATAATTACAACTATAATGGAGATTAAAGGAAAAGTCAACACAGATACTATAAATGTTCACAAAGGAGAACTTATGGAATACAAAAATCAAACAGAAAATCGTGCATTTCAGGAAATGTTGCAGGCAGCAGTAAAACGGCTGCAAAATCGTTCCGGAGAGGAGATTGCTGCAAAAAGCGGGGCTGTTTTTCATAGCAGCCGGAATGTACTTGAGATAATGAGTTTTTATGAAACGATTGAAATTCAACTTCCTGAATTCTATATTAACTCAGACATAGATGAATGGCATTATCTGACGTTGTTGCATTATCTGGATATGGCCGATGGCACAGAAGGCTCACAGAAGCTCATTACTTTTGGTAACCTGAAAGATGGATTGATACGGGGAACCAAGTTTGACCGGACTGCAGAGCAGAAACTGGAAAAGCTTTTGCAGGATAAAGATCCTGAGAAAATTCAGAAAGCATGTAAAAACCTGGGTGCAGAATTCACAGAGACAAAGGCGGATCTGTGTGCTGTTTTCCAGTTCTGCCAAGATATCCGGTAACTTTAAAGATATGGTTTGCAGATGAAGAATTTCCTGCATCTGGCAAAATATTTCTTCAGGATCATGCCGATCATTATCTGAGTGTAGAAGATGCGGTAACAGTTGGAGAAATTTTGTTGCAAAAATTATCGGAAGCATTTTCTTCTCTCTGATCATGAATCAGAAAACTTTCCAGCCCGGATTTGATAAATTTGTCGATTACTGTCTGAATCTGTTTCCAGTCATTACAATGATTGCGGAGCATCAGTCTGTTGATGGAAAGGCAGCCATTCATTTGAAAATAAAAAACCGATTCTGCCTGTTCAAAGGTCAGGAGGCTGTGTGACATAAGCCAGGTCACATAGCCTTCTTTTGTATTTTCTGCTATTTTTTCCAGAAGAATAGGGGCAATTGCATCATCCAGAAACAGTGCCCTGTATTGTGATTCCATCTGTATTTTCTGACAGAACGGATAGGAACAGCTTTTTTGATTTAGACAGAATAAATGATCTACAGTTGTTAACATATCCTGAGTCATATCATTAAAAATATCTGATAATACATCATGGATATCGTAGTAATGAAGATAAAAAGTGCCACGGTTGATTTCAGCATTTTTGCAGATCTCTGTAACTGTAATTTTCGTAAAACTTTTCTGCTTTAACAATTCTAAGAACGTATCTTTTATGGTTTGCCTGGTATAGCGGGTACGACGATCTTGTTTTCTCGTTTTTTCTGACATTATATACTCCTGTATTATTTGGGATCATATGATTCCTCAACAATTTTTCTGATGTGTTGAGTAACCATACAAATCTCACAGATTGATTATTGTAATTTATATAGTAACAACTATAATGAGATTTAAAGAAAAAGTCAACAGATTGTTCAGAATTTTAGGAGGAAAAACATGGGACATGTAATTGCAGTATCAGGAAAAGGCGGCGTAGGAAAAACAACTCTTTGTGGATTGTTGATTCAGTATTTATGTGAAAGCGGAAAACGTCCGGTCCTGGCGGTGGATGCAGATGCAAATGCAAATTTGAACGAAGTGCTCGGTGTTGAGCCGGAGGTCACACTTGGGGAGCTGAGAGAAGAAATTGAGCGGGCAGGCATAGACCCACGATATCAGATTCCCTCCGGTATGACAAAACAGGCATATCTGGAAATGCGTCTTTCTGATGCGATTGCAGAAGAAGACGATTATGATTTGATGGTAATGGGACGAACCCAGGGACAGGGCTGCTATTGTTTTGTAAATGGCCTTGTGCAGACCCAGGTTCAGAAACTGCAAAGTCATTATCCATATATTGTGGTTGATAACGAGGCAGGTATGGAACATATCAGCAGAGGAATCCTGCCAATGATGGAAGTTGCCATTCTTGTAAGTGACTGTTCCAGAAGAGGTGTTCAGGCAGCCGGACGTATTGCAAAGCTGATGAAGGAGTTAAACTTTAAACCACAGAAAACTGGATTAATCGTGAATCGTGTTCCGAATGGAAAACTGGATGCCGGAACTCTGGAAGAAATCCGAAATCAGGGACTGGAACTGTTAGGAGTTGTACCACATGATGACCAGGTATATCAGTATGACTGTAATGGAAAGCCGATCATACAGCTTCCGAAAGATTCTCCTGTAAGAAGTGCACTGGGAGAAATTATAAAGAAGTTAGGATTGTGAGTTGGGGGATTGAAAGTTTGAAGATTGAGTAAACAGAAATATTATCTGATTTGGTATAACTATATAATTGCAAAGAAAGGAAAAGCTTCATGAGAAATCATTGGACAGAAATAGAAAAATATTTAGAAGACCAGAAGATAGCGCAGGAACTGATTGGAGAACTGAGAGATTTTCACATGCGTTATGAGGTAGAGAATCAGGTAAAGGAACGGGTAGAAAAACCGGATATCTTATTTTATGGGAAAAAGATTCTGGAAATGTCAATAGCAGCGCTTCTTCAGGAAGATAACCTGTTACTTTCCGGTGCGAAAGCTACAGGAAAAATGTACTATGTGAGACACTGGCATGGATATTCGGAAGACCGGAATACGACATTTCTTTTCATGTAAATACAGACAGTGCCGATCTGATTGGAACGGATACCTTTATAAATAATGAGGTTCGCCTTCGGAAAGGCCCCATCTACCAATGCGCGGAATTTGGAGGATTTGGAATCCTGGACGAAATCAATATGGCAAAAAATGATGCGGTCTCTGTACTGCATGCCACACTGGATCATCGGCGCAGAATCGATATTCCAGGATATAACAGGATTTTACTTCATCCGGCAACACGATTTATCGGCACGATGAATTATGGTTACGCAGGTACCAGAGATCTAAATGAAGCATTGGTTTCAAGGTTTATGGTAATTGATATGCCTGAAATGGATGAGGATAGTGTCCTTTTTGTATTAAGACAACATTTCCAGAGGGAAAAAAAAGTGCATTGAAAGCTTTTGCAGGACTGTTTCTGGATTTGCAGATTAAAGCTTATCATGGAGAAATCTCAACAAAATCTCTCGACCTGAGAGGATTGGTTTCTGCTGTAAAGGCAACAAGAAGCGGACTTTCTCCAATTGAAGCAATCCAGATGGGGATCATAAATAAAAGTTTTGATGTATTTGAAAAAGAGATCGTAGAAGATGTGGTTTCTACCAGAATCCCATCTTCCTGGACCGGAAAAGACATATGGGGGTAAACTTGTATGGAGGATGTCAGATGGCCGGCGGAACAACTGGAAGAACATCGTCTGGAGATCAGCAATCGTATCAGAAATCTTTTTTGGACAGTCAGTGGTGATTATGATATGGAATTTGAACCGGACACAGAAAAATATGATTATTCAAAACAAACGGTTCTGTATGAGGCAGTGAAGCAGGGTGCCTTTGCACGATATTTTGATCAGAAGAAACTTGGCATGTATTTGATGAAAAAATTACATTTTTCTGCTGGAGAAGATATGCTTTTGCCTCTTGCTGGATTATGCATGGATGCTGCAGTGAATCGGTTTATCATTCGAGAACGTTTGGGAACAAAGGAAATCAGAGAACAGGCATTCAGAGAATTGGAAAAGGCCGAAGAAGAGCAGGTATCAGACAAAGCCGGAACAGACCTGATTCACAGGATTAGGCTTCTGTATATAAGGCATGTTCTGGAGAACACAGACGATGAGGGAATGGATCCACAGGCAGAGATTGCATTGTACAAGATTCTTTCTCTGAAGGATGCGGAAAATACGGAAGATGTCATAAACGTGATAGATGAGATTTATAATCATGTTCTGGATCCCTCTTTTGAAAAAAGGAATGGAAATCTGGAGAAGATTCTGAATTTACCGGATATGGCATTAGCCAATGACGCGTGGCAGGAATGCATGACGGATGAACAGATGGAAGACATCATTCAAAAATATCTTTCTAATCTCAAAAAAAAGATGATGAGTCTGGATATCAGAAACAAAAAGAAAAAAAGATTTTATTTCTCTCCGGAAAATGAAGAAGTTCCGGAAAGCCCGGAGAATATAAATCCACAGGCAGTGCGACGGATACGGGAATATGTGGAACTGAATTACGGGAAATCGTATCTGAGTGAATCGGAGCAGGCCAGAATCAACCGGAAATTTTGTACAGGAATCCACAAAAACTGTATCCTGTATCTTACAGATGGAATTTTACAGAACCCTGTCATAAAAAATAATCAATACCGTTTTTCTCAGCTGCAGTTTGAAAAAAATAAAGCCTATTATGGAAATAATCACTGGATCATCAAAAGAAATATTTCTGTGTTGGCAGAGTCACTGAAACGGGCATTTATAATCCGAAAGGATGATTCTGTCAGCAGATCTGATGCAGGGCAGCTTGTTCCTGAAAGGTTATGGAAAATTGGAAGAACAGACGATGACAAGTTATTTAATAGAAAAAAGAGATCAGAAGATTCTGAGTTTGTAATAGATGTCCTGATTGATTCCAGTGGTTCCCAAGCTGGCAGACAGGCTCAGGTAGCGGCGCAGGGATATATTATCAGTGAAGCATTAAGCCAGGCAGGAATTCCTCATCGGGTGACAGGATACTGTGCTTTCTGGGGATATACAGTACTTCAGAGATTTCGGGATTATGAAGATCCAAGGGAAACAAATGAAAGAATCTTTCAATTTCGGGCATATGCCAATAACAGAGATGGGCTTGCACTGAAAACAGTCTGTTCCTCTCTCATGGAGCGACCGGAAAAAATAAGATTTTAATCGTATTAAGTGATGGTAAACCCTGTGATATGAGCATACAACGACCAGGAACCCGCCAGCCCAAGATCTATGACGGAGAAGGAGCTGTGAAAGATACTGCATATGAGGTGCGTCGGGCCAGAAATCAGGGAATTTTCGTAATTGGTATTTTTGTAGGGAATGAAGAAGAGCTCTCCGTGGAAAAGAGAATCTATGGAAAAGACTTTGCCTATATTCGTAATATCAGCAATTTTTCCCGTATGGTAGGAACTTTTTTGCGAAGACAAATTGATATGGAATAAAAATGGAGGAATCACTATGGGTAAAATTGAATTTGCCAATTGCCAGGATGTAAGAAATCAGAAAAAGATACAGGAATTAGATTGTCCACACTGTCATGAACCGGGAGGCATTGAAGCCTTTGTGAAAGACGGGATACTTGCAGAGGACGGAGTATGTGATAACTGCGGATATATTCTTCCAGAAGGAACAGAACTGGAGGAAGTGGAGTAAGAAGTATTTAAGGAGATAAGAGATGAAAATAGCAGTTTGCGGAAAAGGTGGATGTGGAAAAAGTACAGTAACCAGTCTTTTGGCTAAGGCTTTAGCCAGACGAGGAAAAGAAATTTTGGTAATTGATTCCGATGAATCTAATTATGGTCTACACCGACAGCTAGGTATGAAGCTTCCCAGAGATTTTACAGACTATTTCGGTGGTAAACAAAATGTTTTAAATGATATGATGTTATCAAAATTTACTCATCAGTTTTTTGAGGAAACCTGGACAATAGATGATATACCGGAAGATTATTATAGTCTGAAGGACGGTGTAAAACTGATGAGCAGTGGAAAAATTCATCAAGCAAATGAAGGGTGTTCTTGTGCTATGGGAACTGTTATGACTCAATTTATCCAAAATCTCAGGCTTAAAGAAGACCAATTTGCGCTAATGGATATGGAGGCTGGTATTGAACTCTTTGGACGTGGAATTGATAACGGTGTAGATTTGATATTGATAATCATAGATCCATCCTATGAATCCCTACAGCTTTTCAAAAAAATCGGGGAATTATCGGAAAGTATTCGAAAACCATTTTATTACGTTCTCAATAAAGTAACAAAAGAGAATCAGGAAATGATGTATGAAGCTGTATGGAATTCAAGTCGAGTCGCTGTATCTCTTGGCGCGGATCCTAGTATTATGGGAGAGGGACTGATGGGGAAAGAACTATCAGAAAAACCAGATGCTATTGAAAACTTAACAGAATTTCTACTTTCTATTTAAAGAATGAGGAGATTTACTGTGGATATATTATAAAAGAAAACCAGATTATACAGCTGTAATTTGTAATATTACATCCGCTTGACGCAAGAAAAAAG
>ENA-OQDE01000239-OQDE01000239.1-human-gut-metagenome-genome-assembly--contig:-NODE-239-length-35638-cov-35.338684_pt1 | contig 35638 bp, 44 predicted proteins | sample MGYA00242768_ERZ504595 | MGnify/ENA primary metagenome ERZ504595 (study PRJEB26092, sample SAMD00036307) | human gut metagenome | host: Homo sapiens | study: EMG produced TPA metagenomics assembly of... | reverse complement strand
CCCGCCAGCGCCGCGCCGAGCGGATCGAGGGCGGCGCCGCAGTGCGGGCACGCCCTCGGCTCCGGCTCGTCGAAGGAGAGCCCGGCAGCCCGGGCCTGCTCCAGAGTGATGAGTCCCGCTCGGTCCATCGGGCGCCCCTTCCTTATCTTCTGAAGTCCTTGTTATCCCTTTTGCTTATTGGGTGGCATATCGTCAGGGGTTTCCCTGACATCTCGTCAGGGGTTCGGGCTGCGAACCCTGACGGTTCGTCATCCTTGTTCGCGCCGAGCCCTGTCATTTCGTCACCCCTTCGCGCCGGGAACCCTGACGAATCGCAGGGGTTGCCAACGCTCCGGGCGGCAGCCTCTCGCGCACGATGCGGTATCGCTTGGTGGCATGCCCGCGCGCCGGGGCGTGCACGCCGCACTCCTCGATGAGGCCCTGGTCGAGCAGGTTGCGGATGGCGCGGTGGACGCTGCGCTCCTGCACGTTGAGGAATCGGGCCAGGCCGCCCTTGCTCTCGAAGTAGCCGCACCCGGCGTCGCAGAAGCCGAAGATGCGCGCGTAGACGAGCAGGGGAAGGCCTGAGAGGCCGAGGTCCGCCATCATGAAGTGCCGTACCGTCGCGAACTCGCGCGGGGAGGGGCCGTCGCGCCCCCTCGGGCCTGCGGCCGCCATGGCGCTAGCCCCTTCTTGGCGAGCCGACGACGCTGTTGCGCTCGACCCATGCGACGAGCTCGTCGTGCAGCACGATGCCGTCGCGCGTCTTGCCGCCGATGTAGCGGATCGGGAACGGGTCGTCGCGGTCCTTGGCGAGCCGGTACATGGCGTCGCGGCTGATGCGCAGCATCGCGCACGCCTCGTCGGCGCCGAATATCGCGTTTGTCGATGCGATGAGCCTCACCTGGCTCCTGCTAGTGCTCTTGGTCATGGTCGTCCTCGAGCTCCTTTCGTCTCGAGGCTCCCTCGCGTGCCCGGCCGCGGGCGCTCCCGGGGCGGTCGCCGCCGTCATTTCCTGCCGCTCCTTGACTCGATGTAGGCGTCCACTGACGCCCTCGAAACCAGGAGCTTCCTGCCGAGCCTGTACGAGTCGATCTCTCCCGACCAGATGAGGTCGTACGCCTTGTTTCGGCTCGCCCTCATGTACTGCTGCATCTCGATCACCGTCATCCATTCGTCGCGGCCCTGGTTGTTCTCGGGCGCGGCGCATTCGGCTGTGCGTGCATGGTTCCTCCAATCTTCCCGTGCGGCACCGTGCGGGCACACCGCGCGGCACAGTGTCCCTTTTCGTCTGCGCGACGATTGAACCGCCTGCTGGCGCATCGCGCGCATGACGGGAACGGAGACGGGTCGAGGTGGGTCGAGCTGGTCGGGCCTCCACGAAACGGCCATGAGCCGCGTGGCTTAGCTCTCAGCTAAGTCCCTGAAAAGTAAAAGGCGCCCATGCGGGCGCCTGCCTAGGAGCGATGTTCGTTCGGTTGTGGTTGGAATGCTTCTCTTCCGCGGTGCTGTCGTCCGGGGTCCGGCATCTGTCGTTCGCCTCTTCTGTCGTGTTTGATGTTGTGTGTTATGCGAGCGACCTTGCGCGGGCCTGCCGGCCCGTTGCCCCAGGTGCACCCGGGTAAATGGTACCCATCCGTTGGAACATGGACATCGCGGGAGGGCTGTTTGGGCAAGCTAGGATGGATGAGCGGCGGGGTTCTAAATGCAATAATTCGAGCTAAAGGGCCTTGTACTCTCTTTTGTAAAACGCGAGGGTGCAATAAACTCGACGATCCCCCTGAACCTTTTCTGAACGAATCAGCTCTTAGGCGGTATGACGCGACACGCATCGGTAGTGCTCGGACTGGGTTAGTCATCGAGTGGGTATAGAACATACGTTCTGTATAACGTTATAGCACCAGGTGGCAGGCGTAGTTTCAATCGAAGCTACGCCTGCTGCTATATATGGGTTGATGGTGGTATCAATGACCGCGATGCTTCTGTTTGCGCTTCAGTTTTCGCTGCTCGAAGCGCGCCTCCGCCTCATCCGCGCGACGCTGGCTTCTTGCTTGAGCCGATTCCCGCTTCATCGTCTCCCGCTGATTCGCGAGCGCCTGCTGCGCCTTGGTGCTCATCGCCGGCTGCTTGAGGGCTTTCGCCGCCTCGCGGGCGCGTCTCTTGGGGTTCTTCGCGGGCTCGCTCGCCTCGGACGGATCGTCACCGAAGAACGCGAGCTTCGCCCATTTGCTTGTAACGAATCGCAGGATCTCCTCATCGGACGGCTCCGCGCCGAAGACGATGCGGGCTACGCCGTATCTGCCGTCCTCGACATGCTCCGCCAGCCCGACCCAGAATTGGCCGTCGTGATATACGGTCAGGGTGGACGACACGCTGATCTGCATGGCTGGTTCCTCCTTTATGTAGATGACCATGCAGAGAAGGGACAACCAAGGAGGCAGGTTACTGATGCGGACTCCCGCACGCCCACGACTACCCGACGGGGACTGTGTTTTCATCTCTGGTGCCCGCATTGTAGCACGCGCGGATTCACGATGTTGATTGCCGGCGCCTAGACGGAGATGAAGGCGGTTCGATCTAGGTCAAGCCGGTCGCTCGTTCATGAAGCGGCCGATTCCCTGAAAATAAAAGGCGCCCACGAGGACACCTACAGGCTATCTTCGAACTACTTGGTTGGGGCAGACGGAGGAAAAATAGGGCAGAATCGCTCTCACGATCCCGCCCCGCAAACCCGAGGGTTTCTAACTGGCTCCATTATTCCGGGCTTCTCAGTTCTGTCATTGACCAGGTATCATCCGTCTCCTATAGCGAGTGAATATAAAAATAGGGCAGAGTCGCTTGCGCAAGTCCGCCCCTAAAACCGTGAAGGTTTTGCTATCTGCAGGCTATTCTACCAACCCGAGCGATTCTGTCAACCTGCGAAGGAACTCGAGCGCGGAGCGAGCTGCGGCGTCGGGCCCCTTGTCGGGCAGCGCCTCGGTTTCGCCGTCGGCCCTGGCGAACATCTCGGCGAGCTCGGATGCGGCGCGCGAGCGCGAGGAGCCCTCGGGTACCAAGCCGGAGTGCGCCACGAGCACGGTCGCGACCTCCTGCATGGCCGTATTCCCCATCCACTTCCTCCTGGTCGCCTTGGGAATCCCCACGGCGGCGACTTCGGGAGACGCCGCTGGACGCCGAGCCCCGGGCGGCGCCCCTCTCGGCGAAGCAGTTGATCAGGCACGAGCCGTGCGCGGCGCAGTTGCGGACGGACTTCACGCGCTTGAGGTCGTAGTGGGAGGCCTCGAGGCGCCTGTCGCCCCATCGCCTGGCGCAGAAGCGCACGAAGTCGATGAGGGTGCCGAACGAGGTGAGCTCAAGGAAGGCCCAGGCAGGCATGTCGCCGGAGTACTTCGCGTAGAGGCTCGAGCTGTAGGGGCTGCGGCCGCTCATCTTGAGCTCGCGCAGGCGGTACTCCCTGTTTGCAGTGGTAAGCGATGCCATGTAGTCGGCCACGATGGCGTAGCGTCCTCTCCACGGTCCTCCATCTCGCGAAGCAGTGTCACCTTCTGGAAATGCTCGATGTCGAGCGTCATGCCGAGCAGGGCGTGGCGCAGCTCCTGGTCGAGCGCCGCGAGCAGGCGCAGCTGGCCGAAGTCGAGGTCTACGTAGCGGCCGTCGCGCGGGCCTCCCTCGTATTTCGAGAAGAGTTTGCGGTAGGATGCGAGCTTGAAGAAGTTGCACTTGTCGCGCAGGTAGTCCGCGGCCTCTTCCTCGGAACACAGTTCGAAGGCTACGCCCTTCTGCTTGAGGTGCTCTATCTGCTGCTCGATCGTGAGGATCGGCTTCCTATCGTGGGGTTCGGCCATGCTCGGTCTCCTGTCATTGATTTGAGAATCCTATTCTACCAGCATGTTTGCCCTGAATCCTGAAGGCCCGTTCGCCAACTCATAAGCAAGCCACCTGAGACTACTCACTTTGTTCACGAATGGCGAAGACCTGCGACCTGGGGTTTTGCAAATGGCGCGCAAGCCACCCGCGTTAATTCACTTGCGATTGCAGCTGGCGGCTTGCGGGCAAAAGGGCGGTTGAGTTTCAAAACGGGCGTTTTCGGCGCCATCGAGCCTCCAAAGGCGACCCGCCGCGCACTTTGGGACAAAAACAAAAACTCAAAGCCCTGAGTTTGAAAAAAGTTTTTGAGGTTGTCCCAGCTTTTGTCCCCGAAGCCGACGAAACGCGACATCGCGTCATTCGGCGGCACGCGTTCCGTGTCGATGCCGAAAACTGGGTGTAACTGGAGTGACGGGACGGAAGAACCGACGCCATCGAGTGGGAATAGAACATACGTTCGATAAAATAATATAGTATCAGATAGCGGGCACGGTTTCAATTGAATCCGTGCCCGCTGCTGTATGCGTGTCCTTGCACGCCCAATATGCGCCGTAAAAGCCGTCTTCTTCGACGTCAAAGTGAATGCGCTTCGTTTTCGCCTCTCAAAATCTTATTTTCACGATTTGCATTTTCATCCCGTTGTCACCGACCCTTGCGAGAAACCGGAAAAAGCAGCTGACAGAAGAGTCTCTCAAATCGTTGTAGCCCAGCATATAGCCGCGACTTGTGACCTGCAGACGGCTGTCCCACGTGCCGATTTCCTTGGCGGCATCCGAAACCGCAAAATATGCCCCCACATCCTTGATTTTTGCAGTCTTAAGCCATGTTTTTGCGATCATCTTTACCGCCGTCCGATTGGCAGCATCAAAGACCAGCACACTGCCGGGGAAAGCGTCCGCCATCCCCCGCACCAGTTCCCGGACCTGCTGGGTCAGAAAGAAATAGAACACCCCGGAGGCAAAGAACACCGCCCCGCGGGAGGCATCGATTTTGCTAAACCATGCGGTGTCTTTCAGGTCGCAGGGGATATTTTGTTCTCGATCCCCGGCGGGCAGTAGCTGCTGCCGCAAGGCAATCACATCCGGGAAGTCCAGATTGTAGATCTTGCATCTACCGTTGTCGCAGGTTCTGCCGGTGTTGTCCAGCCCGCAGCCCAGATTGACCACCGCCGCATTGGGGTGGCCTTTCAGGTAATCCCGCACCTCGAAAGCAAGATCACTCTGCCGTGTGGCCACCTCCAGCGCACCAAAGCGCTGTATCAGGCTGCGGGAGTTTTTCTCTGCCTCTGAAAAGTCGTAGTCGATCTGGTCGAGCAGACGAACCGCTGTTTCATCCCTATAAAGGTTCGGGTACAACTCCGTACACAGCTTCCGGGAATACAGCGGGAGGATCAGCGTCTCCTGCACGGTGTTTTTCTCAATTTTACATTTCATAGGTTTCTTCCTCAGTGAATAAAAACTGTCATAATTGCCGCCAGCATAGCCGCTATGACCGTCATGCCTATCGCCATGTGCAGGATGGATGCAAAAATGCCCGTGCTTGATACCCCTACTTCCGCGCCGTGACGCAGAGCCACTTTTTCTTTTTGTGTATCTGCACCTCGTGAAAACCCGCCTGCTCCAGACATGCCTTTAATTCAATGTCCTTGTAGATGGTCATGCCGCCGATGATCTGCGTCCACCTCTCGTCCTTGTCCGTATCGCCATTGCTCTCGTTGCAGATAAGAATTGTCCCGCCTGGCTTCAGCGTCCGCCAGACCTCACGGAAGCATCGGGGCAAATCAGGCCAAAAATAGACGGTCTCAAAGGCCGTGGCGGCATCGAAGTAGCTATCCTCAAACACCATATCCGCCACACTGCCTTGCAGAACGGCGCAACGCCCCTCCTGAATTGCAATTCGGTTGAGCTTTCTAGTCTTCTCCACGCTGACGGGCGAATAGTCGACGCCCTTGACGACGCCATGCGGGCATTTTTTCAGCAGCCGTTTTATGTTCGCCCCGCCGCCGCAGCCGCAATCCAGCACCTTGGCATTTGGCGCAAGTCGTAGAAATCGAAGTCCCCACCGCGCCACAGGGCTGTGGCCCAGATTCATCATGGCAACCATAAGTTTTCCGCCGAGGCCCACGGGCTTGCGGGTGTTTTCAAAGAACGACATCTGGCCCCTCCGATTTCGTGCATTCCGCATAGGTCAATGGGAACGAGGCCTTCAGCACCGCGCTTTTCTGCACCGCCCAGCCGTTTTGACGCAGGAAACGCAGGTATTCCTCGCTTGTCCACCTGCTGTGGAGGGGGAATCCCGCCATACTCATGAAAAAGGCTTTTGCCTTGCCGGAAACCGAGTTCCCCGCGTGGGTGAAGGTTGGCGCGATGAGCACGCCGTCGTCCTTCAGTACCCGCCTGATTTCTTGCAGTGCCTTTTCCGGATGCGGCACTATGTGAAGCGCGTTGGACGCGATCACCACTTCGAAGGACTTCTGTGCATAGGGCAGGCGGAACATATCTTGTACGGAAAAGTGCAGCTTTGCGGATTGATTGTCCCGCTTTGCTTCAAGGATCATCTGTGCAGAAGCGTCCGTAGCCTCGATGTGCACCGCCGCATCCACGATGCTCTTTGCGATAAGCCCGTGCCGGTGGCAACCTCCAGTACGGTTTTTGCTTTCACCACCGGCCTGATCAGCTCATACATCTTCTCATACGCCGCCCGGTCCTTTCGCATGAAACGGTCGTACCGACCGGCATTCTTGTCCCAGAAGCCCTTGCGTTCGTGCATGGCTATCGCCCCCCAAACAGTTAGAGCAATCTAACTATAACACACGAATCATGCAGTAAGATAAGGCTAACCTTATTTCTTGGCCAAGACGCATCTCTTCGGTTTTGCTTATAACGGTGTGAGTCAGATACTAAGCTGGAGCTGAAGAAGGAGCTTGGCGGACAGGTAGGTCGATACCGGTTCCCGGAACGGTGATCCAGCCAATTACACCAGGGCTCTAGTCATGCAGGTAAACCCAATCCATGACGGGAAATAGGTCCTTTTCTCTAGCTCGACGTCTTTCGGAGCTTGACGATTTGGACTGATGGAGGTGAGAAGTCCCTCACTGCGCCAATACCAGAAGATTGCGCTATAGACATCTCTCCGACCCTTTGAATCACCCCTTTTCACGCCACCCGCTACGAACCCCGGCGGAAACTAGGGAGTGATTAAAAAGGCGACCTGCGGTTTTGCGAATCAATTGAGTCATTCACAAAATCGCGAATTAAGGGCCTGATTCGCCCAAATTGCGCACGAATTGGCCCTTAGGCGGTACGACGCGACACGCATCGACAACACTCGGCCTGGATTAGTCACTGAGCGGGAATAGCGGGAACTGGCTTTTGAACTCGCGTTTTGATACCGTCGAGTACCGCCTGATGCTGTTTCGGCGCCGCCATAGAGTAAAGCCACCAGCGAAATAACGGGAATAAAAGCCTCCGGACCTCTGGTTCGGAGGCTATCTTTTTGCATATCTGCCTAAAACGACTCCTTGCCAAAGCCCCTTGAGCATCGGGCGGCATTATTGAGTGTGGGCGTTATCGTAGGTATCTTTGATTTCTTCTGGCAAATTATCGGGAATCAGCGCCTTCACTCTATCCTCGTTGCCATCTTGGATTGCCTGCTCGTAGTACCAGCATTTGAACTTCAGCATGTCGAGCGCGCGGTTCATGTTCACGATCTCCGACTCCATGTGGGCCTTGCGCTCCTCGAACATGGCCTTGCGTTTGGGGTATGTTGAGGGACCCTCTGCGCACCATTCCATGAACAGCCGGATGTCCTTGATCTCCATTCCAGCCTTCTTTAGGCATTCGATGACCCGAAGCGCTTCGAGTTCCGTATCGCTGAATCGGCGAATGCCGGATGCCCGCTCCAGCCCCGGGAACAATCCCTGCTTGTCGTAATATCGCAGCGTTGAAGCGGGCAAACCGAACATTTCCGCCACCTGTCCGATTGTGTACATGGCTCCTCCGAAACAATGTCGAATTCATTCCTTGACCTAAAGTCAGGTTTAGGTATTACCTTCATTCTCGTCAATGTAAATCGGGAGCGCAAGGGGTATTCCGTAATGGGCAAAACGGTTTTGATAGTTTCTTCAAGTCCACGAAAGAGTGGCAATTCCGAGACGCTGGCGGAGGCTTTCGCCAACGGCGCGCGGGAGGCAGGTCACAGCGTTGAGACCGTGCGTCTGCGCGAGAAGCAAATGGGCTTCTGCAGGGGCTGCCTTGCCTGCTTAAAGTTGGGGCGTTGCGTCATCCAAGACGATGCCGTGGAAATTGCCGCCAAAATGCACGATGCGGATGTGCTGGTGTTTGCAACGCCCGTCTACTACTACAGCGTCTGCGGCCAGCTCAAAACCATGCTGGACCGCGCTAACCCGCTTTTTGGCTCCGATTATGCATTCACCGAGGCATATCTGTTGGCGACGGCGGCGGAGAACGGGCGCTCGACCTTCGACGGGGCGAAAAAGGCGATGCAGGGATGGGTTGACTGTTTCTCCCGCTGCACGCTCGCTGGAACGGTTTTCGCCGGCGGCGTGAACGGCGTGGGCGAAATCGCCGGGCATCCCGCTCTGGAGCAGGCGCGGCGAATGGGCATGGGAATCTAGCCGGGCTGTTTGGCCGCGCGGAAACAGATTTGTGCCAAAACTATCGACAGGAGGAAATCGATCATGGCAGTTAAACAGACGGCAGGCAGAGACGCCCTGGGGGAGTTCGCTCCCAAATTCGCACAGCTCAACGACGACGTGCTGTTCGGCGAGGTGTGGAGCCGAGAGAGTGAGCTCTCCCTGCGCGACCGCAGCGTGGTGACGGTGGTTGCCTGATGTCGCAGGGGCTGACGGACTCTTCGTTCAAATATCACCTGATGTCCGCAAAGAACAATGGAGTGACCAGGACGGAGATAGCGGAAATCCTTACGCACGCGGCGTTTTATGCGGGTTGGCCCAAGGCGTGGGCTGCCTTCCGCATGGCGAAGGAGGTCTGGGCGGCCGACGATGCCGCCGACGCAAGGCTCAGCACCAAAACGAGATGGTTTTCCCCATCGGTGCCCCCAACGACGCCTTCGCGAAGTACTTTATCGGGCAAAGCTACCTCGCGCCCCTTTCCACCGAGCAGGTCGGTGTCCACAACGTGACGTTCGAGCCCGGCTGCCACAACAACTGGCACGTCCATCACGCCAAAAGCGGCGGTGGGCAGATCCTCGTCTGCGTGGCTGGTCGAGGGTTTTACCAGGAGTGGGGAAAGCCGGCACAGGAGCTGCGCCCCGGCGACATGGTCAACATCGCCCCGGGGGTGAAGCACTGGCACGGCGCCGCGCCCGACAGCTGGTTCTCGCATCTCGCGTTGGAGGTTCCGGGCGAGGAGACCTCCAACGAGTGGCTGGAGCCCGTGGGCGACGATGCATACCTTAAAGCGACCAACAAGGAGGCTTAAGCACCGTCGCCCGTCCGCGCCGCCGAGAGCAGCGCGCCCAAATCTGCCTGAATCGCCTCTGCCTTGCTTCCGAGCTGCAGCGGAGCCGAGCCGTTCGAGATGTTGACGCTCAACAGGTGCGCATCCGGCAGCTTCGCGGTCATGCTCCAGAACGGGAGCGTGATGATGCCGGGGGTCATCTCGCCCACGCCGAGCTCCAGCAACAGCACGCGGCGATCGCTGCGCTCGCGCACGAAGCGCTCGTATCGTCCGAGGCTCTCGCGCCAGGCCGCACCCTGCAGAAACGTGTCGTCGCGCACCCACGGCACAAGCTGCCAGCCGCAGTGCGGGCATCGGGGGACATCCTCGCTGAGGACCTCGAACCCCGCCATGCCCGCGAGCATGCGCTCGACGTAGGGGCTCGCGTCGAAGAGCTCGTCACAGCATGGCTGCTTGCACTGAAGGTGCGCGAAGCTTCCCTGATAGTTACAGGTTCTCTCGTCGGGAAACGTCTTCTCGGCCTGGGTGTCCACATTGGTGCTCAGGATGAAGTATCCTTATGGCCGATGAGGGACCGTAGGTCGAGATAGGGCTGCGAGGTCGGCTCGCGCAGCATGAAGTCGATGTATCGCGCATAGTATGCCCACTGCTGCTCGAGGCTGGGGTAGAGGTGGTAGAAGCCGTCGAAAAGGCTCTTGACTACTTTCGATTGATGCTCAGTGCCCATTGTATTCGCTACGATTAAACTCGGCACAGGGGATACTGGTTTTCCGTGCGAAAACGCTCATGCCGCTAAATTGAGCGACCGCCTGTACTGCAGCGGGATCATCCGCCCGAGCGATCCCTTAATCCGTCGCCCGTTGCGCCAATCGGCAGAAGCCACGCGTGGACGCTAATCGCTCGAGCGAATCGTCGTCGGTTTCCGTTTAACGATTTCTTTTTCCGCTATTATCCGACCCTCGGACTTCCTCGTGATAGAAGTAGTCCACGATCACCGGATGCCCCTGGGGGACTCTGCCATAAGGCATTTCGTTGTCCACAAAGGGGCAATCGTACTTCTTGGCCATTTCCTCGGCTTTTACTTCAAGCGCTTCAAAATAGCTACGGTTGCGCTTGTTATAGATCTCATCGTAAAGCGGTACGAGATTGGGATGTTTCTCGGCGATATAATCCAGGATCGCTTTTTTGAAACCACCCCGAAGATTGAGATTTTCGAGCCAAAACAAATCGCACCGATCTTTTACTCGCTCAAAAATCATCTCAAAATCCGTGATGCCGGGAAATACCGGGGACACGAAGCAGACCGTACGGATACCTTCGTCATACACCTGCTTCATAGCAGCGATACGACGCTCGATGCTCGACGCGGAGTCCATATCGTTCTTGAAGTTCTCATCCAGCGTGTTGATCGACCATGAAACGGTCACTCGTCCAAGCCTCTTCAGCAGATCGATATCCCGTACCACAAGATCGGACTTTGTGCAGATCAGAATATCTGCATCGCTGCCAATCAGCTGCTCCAGGAGTTTCCTGGTATTCCCGAATCGCTCCTCCTGTGGATTGTAGCCATCCGTCACAGAACCGATAACCACCCGCTGTCCAGCGTATTTCTTCGGATTCTTGATTTCCGGCCAATGCTTCACATCAAGAAAGGTGCCCCATTCCTCCTTGTGTCCGGTAAAGCGCTTCATAAAGGAGGCATAGCAATACTTGCAGGCATGCGTGCAGCCTACATAGGGATTGACCGAGTAGCCGCCTACCGGCAGGCTGGACTTGGTCATGATGTTCTTTGCTTCCACCTCATTGATGAGGATTCCATCGATCACTTCCGCCATGTTCTCTGCACCTCCAGCACTCTTTCGAATTCTTCCGGCAATTCCTGAATCATGTTTTCGTCCCCTATGACAGAGACGAGGTCTTCCTTCATAAACATTGGAATGCCAAGCGCGTGCGCCTGGTCCGTCAAAGACCATGCCCACTCCGGTTCCGTATGAACCTTCCTGCTCTGCGCCCCGGTCATGGTACCGACGACGATCCAGTTGATTCCGGAAAGGTCGACCGTACCGGGATCGTCGAATAGCGGCTCAAAAGTAACGAAGAAGTGATTTGCTTTGACGTTTTTCCGAAGGGCGTCGATACGCCACAGCTCCGCTTTCCTCGTCACCGTAACGCCGAACCATGCGTTTTCCAGGTCGGTATCTAAATCCAGCAAATCGGGTCTCTTGGTCAGGAACAGGAACTGATGCTGTGGATTCTCATGGATCTTTGCAAATACCTCGTCTCGCCATTCCAGCTTCCACCCGGAGAGATCGCTCATGCCGGTAAGGAGAAAGTTCTGCGGGCGTTTCTTTTCCATCATCTTGAGCTTGCTCGGGAAGAACGCAGGATCAGCGAAGTCGTCAATCATATGCCAACGTTTCACATTGTTACGGGCATAGCAATATGGACACCCCACCGTGCAGCCGATGACGATATTCATATTCTGAATCTGATTTTTGATGCAGATGCTCATAACGCCTGCCTACCTGCCTCTCCCGTAAACACGCAATCAGCCTTCCCCACCTTGCGGGCAAAAGCCTCGATATCTTGCTTGCAAGCAGCAGGCTCGCAATCGCTCAAATCGTATGACGTGCCGCCGTTTCGATAGACGGCCCGATGGGAAAACGATCGGCTGACAAGCCCGATGCCGAGCTTCTCGCACAGGGTCATCCGTGCTCCCTTTCAGCTATAAAAAACAGGTGTCTATAAACAGTATCCTTGTTGATTTTCGCAGGGGCAATGAACAAACGCGTGCACCTGTCGATAAACGAACAGCTACTGGACATTGTCAAACGCATCAGATTGGAGAGGCGATGGGAGAAACCAAGATCGACCGCCGGCGGCGCTACACCCTCTCGGTCATACAGGAGGCGTTCTTCGCGCTGCTGGCCGAGGTCGGCTTCGCGAAGATGACGGTGGCGGACATCTGCCGCCGCGCCGAGATCAACCGGGGAACGTTCTATCTGCATTGCGAGGATAAGTACGCGCTGCTCGATGCGCTTATCGACGAGGCATTGGCAGCGGCTCCCCGCTTGAGGGGGTTGAATCGGCAACGCTTTGCCAGCGTCCGTCGGCAGACGACGATTATCGCCTGCTTTATTCGGACAGCGACTCATACGCTCGCGTAGCCCAGCGCGTCATAGAACGCGGAGCGGAGCAGATGGTTCCCTGGGTCATGGAGAAAACAGGGCTTTCACGCGAAGACGCCTTCCTGCTCTTCGTCCACAACGTCCAGGGCGATCTGGCCGTCAACCGCCTGCTCGGCTGGAGACGAGGCCCCGAGTTCGCCCATGCCCAGGAGCTGCTCAACGCCTATTCCGAAGGGGGCTTACTGGCGGTATCCGCTCTTCGCGATTCCGATAACCCATCGTGACCTGCGATTCAGGAATACCAGCCTCCGAGCCCTCTCGTTCGGAGGCTGCGGCTAAAACCTCATTGCGCGTCTACCGCTCCGCGTTACTCGCCACCTGTCCGCGCCGCCGAGAGCAGCGCGCCCAAATCTGCCTGGATCGCCTCTGCCTTGCTTCCGAGCTGCAGCGGAGCCGAGCCGCCCGAGATGTTTACGCTCAACAGGTGCGCATCCGGCAGCTTCGCGGTCATGCTCCAGAACGGGAGCGTGATGATGCCGGGGGTCATCTCGCCCACGCCGAGCTCCAGCAACAGCACGCGGCGATCGCTGCGCTCGCGCACGAAGCGCTCGTATCGTCCGAGGCTCTCGCGCCAGGCCGCACCCTGCAGAAACGTGTCGTCGCGCACCCACGGCACAAGCTGCCAGCCGCAGTGCGGGCATCGGGGGACATCCTCGCTGAGGACCTCGAACCCCGCCATGCCCGCGAGCATGCGCTCGACGTAGGGGCTCGCGTCGAAGAGCTCGTCGCAGCATGGCTGCTTGCACTGAAGGTGCGCGAAGCTTCCCTGATAGTTGCAGATCCTCTCGGTGGGAAACGTCTTCTCGACTTGGGTGTCCACATTGGTGCTCAGGATGAAGTATCCTTATGGCCGATGAGGGACCGTAGGTCGAGATAGGGCTGCGAGGTCGGCTCGCGCAGCATGAAGTCGATGTATCGCGCATAGTATGCCCATCGCTGCTCGAGGCTGGGGTAGAGGTGGTAGAAGCCGTCGAAAAGGCTCTTGAAGCCAAAGGCTTGCTGCCAGTCCGTCATTCCGGCGCGCGCCATGCCTGCGCGGTTGTAATGGTTGAACCCGGCGGCGCTTGACATGCCCGAGCCGATGCCGACGATGATGGCGTCGGCATCGTCGATAAGGCTTCGAAGCTATACGCTTCCCTCTCTAGAGACGGCATTGGGCAATCTCCTCGAAAGCCGGGGCCATATCGCCGTCAACGAGAATCGTCTCGCACGATGCATCGGGCGCCATAGCCTGGCTGTAGTTGAACACGATGTAGGTGGCGTGCTCGCAGACGTTCGCGATCTGGGCGAGCATGTGCTTTATGATGCCGTTGCGCAGTCCCACGCCAAGTTCGAGGATGGCGACCCTGCCGTTGCGATGGGCTTGCACAAGGCGCTCGAGCTCCTCGAGCTGGGCCGTGGCGAGGGCGTCTGGATGGGCGAGACGCCGCTCGTCGATCGACGTGCGTATGCCCCCTCCGTCTCGAGCACGCGGTTCTCGTCGAACCCGGCGCGCGCGAAGTGCCCGTCGATGTTGCATGTGACCACGAAGGTGTCGGCGTGCTCCGTAAGACGCCGCAGCCCGTTCATGAGCGAGCCGGCTCATATTCGAGATACTCCTTTTGATGGAACCGCTCGGCCCATCGGCGTCGCACGCTGGCATCCGGGGAAGCGAGCCCCTGCAGTATGCAGCCGATGCCGTCTGCCTGGGCGAGGTCCCCGTACGCCTCTTGGAAATGAGCATCGGCGCAGAAAAGGTTGAGCCCCTCCGCCATGTCGAGTCCGTTGCTAGCGCCGATGATGACAAGATCCGCTTCGGCTAGCGCCCTGCCTATGCGAACTGCTTTCGCCGTCTCCATGCGCTACCTCCCCAGCGTCTTGCGCACGTCGGCAAGCACGTCGGCGATGTCGGCGCGAACGGCGAGCCCCCGATCCTCGATCGCGCGGGGGAGAAACTGCGTCTTGTTGTTTACGGCGATGTAGCTGGCCTGCGGTAACTGCGCCGTGAGGGCCCAGAACGGCTCCTGGATAAACGCGGGCGTCATGCGGCCCACACCCAGCTCGAGGAAGAGGATCCTCTGCCGTGCGTGCGCGTCGAGCCATTCGGACACCTTGCGGTACTGCTCCTCGTAGAGTTCGCCCTGCAGGAAGTTGCCGTAGCCGCGAACCCAGGGGAACGCCTCTGCCCCGCAGTGCGGGCAGCGCGGCACGAGCTCTGTCGGAACCTCAAGGCCGTCTCCCATGGCCTCTACCATGTTGGAGACCGGCTCGACCGCATCCCACACCGCGTCGGTGCAACAGCGGGAGCACTGAAAGAAGCGGTGGTCGCCTTGGATCTCTGCCACTTTCTCCCAGGGATAGAGCTTCACAAACTGCGTGTCCTGGTTGGTGGTGAGCACGAAGAAATCCTTCTCGGCGAGAATGGCGTCGAGGTCCCTGTAGGGCTTGCGCAGCGGGGCGTTGAGCGTGGTGTCGAGGAAGGTGGCGAGGTATCCCCAGCGCGCCTCGGCGGTGGGCCAGCGGTAGAACGACCCCTCGAAAGCGCCCTTGAAACCGTAGCGCTCGGCGAATTTGCCGAAATGCTTGCGATAGGTCGCGTTGTCCTCGTAGTAGAAGTCGCCGCCGCCCGCCGCGGAGAGCCCGGAGGCCCCGCCCACCAGCACGCAATCGGCTTCTTCGATCATACGGGCGAAGTCCTCGATTTGCTGGTCGTAGGGCTCGGGCTCGCGGTCACTCAGCTCATAGGGCGTGCTGCCGCTGCGGTAGGCGGCATGAAGGGAAAACGATCGGTTGGTGAGCTCGATAACGAGCTGCTCGTACAGGGTCACTGGATACCTTCTTTCAGCTATTATAAACAGGTGTCTATAAAAAGTATCCATGTCGATTTGCTTAAGAGCAATGAACAGCTTCGGCCTGCTGTCGATAAACGAGCGTTTGCCGGGCATTGTCGAGCGTTGCAATTGGAGGGGTAATGGAAGCGGGGAAGATCGATCGTCGCCGACGCTATACACTCTCGGTCATACGGGAGGCGTTCTTCGCGCTGCTGGCCGAGGTCGGCTTCGCGAAGATGACGGTAGCGGATATTTGCCGCCGCGCCGATATCAACCGTGGCACGTTCTATCTGCACTACGAGGACAAGTTCGCCCTGCTCGACGCGCTTATCGACGAGGCCTTGGCGGCGGTGCCGCCGCTCGAGGGAACGGAGGCGGGTGCCCTCTGCCAGCGTCCGCCGGCAAACGATGACTATTATCTGCTCTACTCGGATGACGACGCGTACGCCCGGGTGGCACAGCGCGTCGTCGAGCGCGGCGCCGAGCAGATGGTTCCCTCGATCATGGAGGAGACTGGGCTTTCGCGCGAGGACGCCTATCTGCTCTTCGTCCACAACGTCCAGGGAAATCTCGCGGTCAACCGCCTGCTCGGTTGGAGGCGAGGGCCCGAGTTTGCTCACGCTCAGGAGCTGCTCAGCGCCTATTCCGAAGGGGGCATGCGGGCGGTATCGGCTCGTCACGATCCTCGTAGCTCGTCTTGACCGCATGTCATTTCAGGTAGGTGGCGTTGCTATGGGCCCTCTTTGATTTTCGACGTTGTATAAGGCAATCGCAATCGTCTTGAGCTTCTTTAGGGAACTTGAACAAGAGATATGGCCTGCTGGCGATTGATTAACACCATTCGTTTTGGTTACAAGAAAGCATGCTGCGCGCCTGCAGCATGAGGGAGAGGGAATCCTATGAATATCGTTGTATTGAGCGGCAGCCCGCGTAAGGGCGCTAATACCGATACCATGGTCGAGGCGTTTGCCGAGACCGCGCGTGAGGGCGGCCATACGGTCGAGGTCATCCGCGTTGCCAGCAAGAAGATCGCCGGCTGCTTGGGATGCCAGTACTGCTTCGCCCATGAGGGCGTCTGCGTGCAGAAGGATGACATGGCCAACGTGATTGAGTCGCTGAAAGACACCGACATGGTTGTCTTCGCTTCGCCTATCTACTGGTTTGATATCACTGCGCAGGAAAAGACCGCCATCGACCGCCTGTACGCCTTCGGTGCCACGGGATTCCCGTTCACCAAGACGGCCCTTTTACTCGATAGCCACAGCGAGGGTGTCTATGATGCGGCGATCGCTATGTACAAGTCAACCTGCGCGTACTGCAAGTGGGAGGACCAGGGCATTGTCACCATCAGCGGTATGACCGAGCGCGACAGCATGGCATCCTCGCCCAAGTTGAAAGAGGTGCGAGAGCTCGCTCGCAAGCTTGCCTAAGGACAAGAAGAACGCATGGCAATCAGCGTTGGTGGAAATGCTTGCTGTCCTTACCGAGAGATAGGGGCGAATTCCCTCAAGTGCCGTATAGAACAATTTTTAAACGCAGAAAAATAACTGAAAACAAATTAATCCGCGTTAAAATATTGTCAAATAGAAGTTCATGAGGGAAGGTTACGTATGCGTCGCAAGGCAGACGAGCTCCTTAGGGAATGGCGAGACAGAGCTGATAGAAAACTTGCTGGTCAAAGGCGTGCGCCAGTGTGGCAAGACCTATTTGCTCAGAACGTACGCCCAGGATCTTTTCGAATCGGTTGTCTACGTTAATCTTGAGAACGACCGGTCGGCGCGAGCGGATTTTTCGGGCGGTCTTGACCCTCATTCGATCGTACGTGCGATCGAGGCTCGTACGGGACAGCGTATCGTGCCTGGCAAAACCTTACTGTTCATTGACGAGATCCAGGCATGCGAGGAAGCGCTCACTTCCCTTAAATACTTTTGCGAAGATGCTCCCGAGTATTACGTTGCGGCTGCCGGGTCGCTTCTTGGGGTTGCCATTAACCATCAGTCGTATTCGTTCCCCGTCGGAAAGACCGACTTGATTGAGATGGCTCCACTCGATTTCGAGGAGTTTCTCTGGGCGATGGGGCACGATCAGCTGGTCGACGAGATACGCTCATCATTCGAGATAATGGGTCCTCTTGCGCCAAGCCTTCATGAAAAGGCGCTTGGGCTCTATCGACAGTATCTTGTTGTTGGCGGAATGCCCGAGGCGGTCCAAACGTACATCGATGATCAGTCAATCATTGATGTGGCCGAAAAGCATCGGATTATTCTCGACGGATATTCCGCCGACACCAATAAATATGCTGATGAACGCTTGAGTGCAAAGACGCGTGCGTGCTTCGATTCCATTCCACAGCAGCTTGCCAAAGAGAATCGTAAATTTCAATACAAGGTAGTGCGAGCGGGGGGCAATGCGTCTCTCTTTGGAGATGCTCTCGATTGGCTTGTATTGTCGGGTACGGTGGCGCGCTGCAGCCTAGTCGGGCAGATCGAAAGCCCCTTAGAGGCCTTCGTTAACCCTTCTGCTTTTAAAATCTATCAGGCGGATACAGGGCTGCTGGTCTCCAAGGCCGGTGCTCAACGCGCCGATATTCTTGCCGGTATCGGCGGCACATTCATGGGTGCACTTACCGAAAACTACGTTGCCCAACAGCTTTCAGCCATGGGTTATCCACTGCATTATTGGGCGCGAGATAATCGTGCGGAAATCGACTTTGTAGTAGAGAAGCAGGGATGCTTGTCTGCGATTGAAGTCAAGGCGGGGGAGAACACAAGATCTCGAAGTCTGTCCTCACTTAAAAAGACCCATCCGGGCGTGCGCCTTATCAGGCTATCGACTAAGCCTTTGGAATGAATGATGGGCTTATGTCTGTTCCGCTTTATGCGGCATTTTGTCTATAGGGATGATGCTGGTGTAATGCATGGGGCCCGGGGCGCAGCGTTTACTGCGCTCCGGGCCCCGCTGCTTTGTAAAACCATGACGGTTTAGTCGCCGTTGTTTTAGTCAAACAAACTCGGCATGTCATTTTCCTTCATGAGGGCGCCGGCGGAGGGCAGGCTCTGCGCGGTGAACTTCTCGGCCGAGACGCCGGCGCCAAGGATTTCCTCGGTCGTGCCGACGGTGGTGACCGAGCGGCCCTTCTTGGCCGTAAGGCTGGACGCCCTGCGTGTTGGTGGTCGTCTTGGTCTTGAGCAGCGACGTGTTGAAGTTCATCAGGCGGTAGTCGCTCGAGACCAGCGCGAGGTCGCGGTCCTCCTTGAGCACCTGCGCATACAGCAGCTTGCTGCCGCCGTAGATGGCGTTCTTAAGGCGCTTGCGGTTGGTCTTGGTAGCGTATCCAGAAAGCGCGACACGCACCACGCGGCCGTTCTCAAAGACGAACAGCACGTCGGCCTTGTAGTCCTCGGGGTCGATGACCCAGATGACGCTCTCGTCGGGTTCCATCTCAAGATCGGTCGGAAGGTACGAGCCCAGCTGGGCCGACTTGGTGTCCTCAAACGCCGTGACCTTGCACTTGTACACCTGGCTCTTGTTGGTAAAGACCAGCAGCTCGTGGGTGTTGGAGGACGGGAACTCGATAAAGGGTTTGTCGCCGTCCTTGTACTTGAGCGTGGTCGCCTTCTTGAGCACGCGGTCCGTCATCTTCTTTAGGTAGCCATCGCGCGAGAGCATGATGGTGACCGGGTACTCCTCGACCTCGGGCTCCAAGCTTACCTCGATAACCTCATGGGGCTCGATCCTGCCCGTGCGGCGCGGCATCACGTACTTCTTGTTGACCGCTGCTAGCTCGTCGCTGATGACCTTCTTGATGTTCTCCTCGCTGGAGAGGATCTCCTCAAGCTCGGCAATCTCGCCCTCGAGCTTGGCGATGTCCTTGGTGCGGTTGAGGATGTACTCCTCGTTGATGTTGCGGAGCTTAAGCTCGGCGACAAACTCGGCCTGGGTCTCGTCGATGTCGAAACCCTTCATAAGGTTGGGTACAACCTCTGCCTCGAGCTTAGTGCCGCGGATGATGGCGATGGCCTTGTCGATGTCGAGCAGAATTGCCTCAAGGCCGTGCAGCAGGTGCAGGCGCTCGGACTTTTGCCCAGGTCAAAGTTAATGCGGCGACGCGTGGACGCAATACGCCACTTGACCCACTCGTGCAGAATCTGGCGCACGCCCATAACACGGGGATAGCCGTCGACGAGCACGTTGAAGTTGCACGAGAACGAATCCTGCAGCGTGGTCGAGCGATAGAGCTTGGCCATGAGCTTGTCGGGGTCGACGCCGCGCTTAAGGTCGATGGCGATGCGCAGACCCGAAAGGTCGGTCTCGTCGCGGATGTCGGCGATCTCCTTGACCTTGCCCTCCTTGGAGAGCTTGACAATGCGTTCGATGATGACATCGGTCTTGGTGGTGTAGGGGATCTCGTACACCTCGATGATGCGCTCTTCGGGAATCCAGCGCCAGCGGGAGCGAATCTGGAAGCTGCCAAGACCGGTCTCGATGATCTTCTCCATCTCCTCGCGGCGGTAGATAATCTCGCCGCCGGTCGAGAAATCGGGCATGGGCATGTACTCGAGCAGGTCGCAGTCGGGGTCCTTCAGGTAGTGCATCGTGGCGGTGCAGACCTCGTTGAGGTTGAAGCCGCAGATATCGGACGCCATAGCGACGCCGATGCCCTTGTTGGCCGAGACGAGGATGTTGGGGAACGTGGTGGGCAGCAGACGCGGCTCCTTCATGGCACCGTCGTAGCTGTCAACGAAGTCGACCGGGTCCTTGTCGATGTCTTTGAAGATCTCGGCGCTGATGGGGGAGAGCTTGGCCTCGGTATAACGCGAGGCGGCGTAGCTCAGGTCGCCCGAATAGTACTTGCCAAAGTTGCCCTTCGACTCCACGAAAGGAGCAAGCAGCGCCTCGTTGCCCGTGGCCAGGCGCACATCGTCTCGTAGATGGCGGCGTCGCCGTGTGGGTTGAGCTTCATGGTCTGGCCCACGATGTTGGCGCTCTTTTGGCGCTCGCCCTTGAGCAGGCCCATCTTGTACATAGTGTAGAGCAGCTTGCGGTGCGAGGCTTAAAGCCGTCGATCTCGGGGAATGCACGCGAGACGTTGACGCTCATAGCGTAGGGCATGTAGTTGACCTCGAGCGTCTGCGTAATCGGCTGGTCGGTGACCTCGGAGTGCAGGCCGATGACGTTCTCGGCGTTGACCTGCTTTTTCTTGGGCTGGTTCTTCGTCTTCTTCTTTGCCACGATTTCCTCTTGAACTTCTTATGGGCCGTCGTTATCGATTTGCTGCTACTGCAGGTCCAGCTGGTCCAGGTATTCCTTGCCGTGCTCGGAGATGTGACGCTTGCGGCCCGTCTCGTCGTTGCCCAGCAACAGGTTGAACATGGTCTCCATCTTGGTGACGTCCTCGGGTTCTACCTTGATCAGGCGGCGCGTCTCGGGGTTCATGGTGGTGAGCCACATCATGTCCGGATCGTTCTCACCAAGACCCTTGGAGCGGTTGATCGAGCACTTCTGGTCGCCAATCTCCTTGAGGATGCCGTTCTTCTCGAGCTCGGTGTAGGCAAAGTAGGTCTTCTCTTTGCAGTTGATCTCGTAGAGCGGCGACTCGGCGATATACACGTAGCCTCGTCGATAAGCGTGGGCACCAGGCGATAGAGCATGGTGAGCACAAGCGTGCGGATGTGATAACCGTCGACGTCGGCGTCCGTACAGATGATGACCTTGTTCCAGTTGAGGTTGTCCAGGTCAAAGGCGCCAAGGTTCTTGATGCGCTTGTCCTTGATCTCCACACCGCAGCCCAGCACGCGCATGAGGTCCATGATGATGTCGGACTTAAAGATGCGCGGGTAGTCCTCTTTCAGACAGTTGAGGATCTTGCCTCGGACGGGCATAACACCCTGGAACTCGGCATCGCGCGAGGTGCGGATGGCGCCTGCTGCCGAGTCGCCCTCTACGATGTAGATCTCGCGACGGCTCTTGTCCTTGGAGCGGCAGTCGATGAACTTCTGCACGCGGTTGGCCATGTCGGTCTTCTGCTGCAGATTGGTCTTGATGCTCTGGCGCGTCTTCTCGGCGTTCTCGCGCGAGCGCTTGTTGATGAGCACCTGCTCCATGATCTTGTTGGCGGCGTCTTTGTTCTCGATCAGATAGGTCGAGAGGCGCTCCTTAAAGAATGCCGTCATCGCCTGCTGGATAAAGCGGTTATTGATGGCCTTCTTAGTCTGGTTTTCGTAGGACGTCTGGGTGGAGAAGCAGTTGGTCACCAGCACCAGACAGTCCTGGACGTCCTGCCACTTAATGCCGCTCTCGTTTTTGTTGTACTTGCCCTGTTGCTTGATGTAGGCATCGATGGCGCTGGTCAGAGCACTACGGGCGGCCTTTTCGGGCGAACCGCCGTTCTCGAGCCATGACGAGTTGTGGTAGTACTCCTGCATCATGAAGGTGCGCGAGAAGCACATGCACGCGGTGATCTTGACGTTGTAATCGGGCAGGTCCTCGCGGTCGCGACCGCGACGGTCAGCCTCGATAAAGAAGGGCTCGGTAAGGTAGTCGGTACCGACCTTCTCGAGCACGTAGTCCTCGATGCCCTTGGGATAGCAAAAATCCTCTTCGGAAAACTCGCCATCGTCGCCCTCAATGCGCAGGCGGAAGGTCACGTTGGCGTTGACCACGGCCTGGCGGCGCATGGTCTCGCGATACCAGTCGTGGGGAATGCTGATCGAGGTAAAGACCTCAAGATCGGGGCGCCACTTGATGGTGGTGCCGGTGCGGTCCTCGTCGCTGGGCTCGATCTCAAGCGCTTTCTTTTTGGCGCCAACGACCTTGCCTTTCTTAAAGTGCAGGGAGTACTTGTTGCCGTCGCGCCAAACCGTGACGTCCATGTACTCGGATGCGTACTGGGTCGCGCACGAGCCCAGGCCGTTGGTACCGAGCGAGAAGTCGTAGTCGCCGCCCTGGTTGTTGTTGTATTTGCCACCTGCGTAGAGCTCGCAAAAGACGAGCTCCCAGTTAAAGCGCTTCTCGGAGGGGTTCCAGTCGAGCGGGCAGCCGCGGCCGTTGTCCTCTACCTGAATGGAACCATCGCGAAAGGCGGTAAGGGTGATGAGCTTGCCGTAGCCTGGCGCGCCTCGTCAACGGCGTTGGACAGGATCTCGAAGGCGGCATGCGCGCAGCCGTCGAGTCCGTCCGAGCCAAAGATAACGGCGGGGCGCAGGCGTACGCGCTCCTCGTCCTTGAGCTGACGAATACTGTCGTTACCATAGTTTGCGGTGTTTTTTGCCATGCTCGCTCTCTCGATGCTCCTTTGCTGCGTTTAAGTCATATAGATAGTCAAGGTAGCATAGCCCAGGCCTCGGACGATTCCAACTAACACGAATTCCATCGAACGCGCGTTCGGAGTCGGTGACCTTTAGCTTCTGCGGTCATTCCCTGCGCGGCGTGGTGCTCGTGTTAAAACCGTGGCTTATCGGCTGGTAGAATTGCCGCATCAAGACTGCATGTTGTTTGAGGGGGCGCAATGACTGAGAAAGAGAAGATGGAGCGCGGGGAGTGGCATGATGCCAACTTTGACGAGGAGCTCCTGGCGCAACGCGCAAAGGCGGAGGCGCTCTGCTATGACTTTAATATGGCAAAACCCGGAAGCGACGCGCAGCTTGACGCTTTGAAATCCTTGCTCGATACCGATCTTCCGCAAGGGCTGACGGTCCTTTCGCCTGCCTACTTTGACTACGGGAGCAAGACGAGCTTTGGTGAGGGCTGCTTTGTAAACCATGGCTGCTACTTTATGGACGGCGGCTCTATCACCTTTGGTGGCAACGTGTTTATCGGGCCGTTTTGCGGCTTCTACACCGCTTCGCACCCCCTAAAGGCAAAGGACCGCAACTTGGGTCTCGAGAAGGCTCTGCCTATTGTTGTAGGCGATAACTGCTGGTTTGGCGCGAACGTATCCGTGTTGCAGGGGGTTACCATCGGCAGCGGTTGCGTAATTGCCGCGGGCAGCGTCGTGACGGAAGACCTTCCGGACAACGTGGTGGCGGCAGGCGTTCCCGCGGTCGTCAAGAAGATCATCGAACAATAACGGAGCTATTAAACGATGGGGCACGCATGGTTCCGGCAAATCCGGTTATTGGCGTGCGCGTTGGCCATGCTGATAAGTTCCACTTACTCGGGTCCTTCCGACTCGGTTTTGTCCGAGTAAGATTGAATAGCGAATCGAAATTGTTATGTCCACATGGCGATGGCGGACATGGTTTCCATAATGACAGATATAGTTGACATCTTGTGAAGGATGCAATATATTTCTGTCATGTTGCAACGGATATCTGTCCATTACTACGAAAGGAACTCCATGCCGGGCAAAAAGAACCTACGCATGAAGGCGGCACGCGCGGCGGCTGGCCTTTCGCAAGCTGACTTAGCCCAAGCCGTGGGCGTTACGCGCCAAACCATCGGCCTTATCGAGGCGGGCGGCTACAACCCCACGCTCAATTTGTGCGTGGCAATCTGTAAGGCGCTGCGCGTTACGTTGAACGACTTGTTTTGGGAAGACGAAACCGACGCCGACCCTAATGCTCTTTAGGAGTTCACTATGAAATATGAAGATCTGAAAATCGTGCAAAAGTGGCGTGAATATGCCGGCCCAAAGGATGAACGCCTGGAGGCTGAGAACGCGAAGATCTACAAGATTGGCTTCGTGCTGCTTTCGTTTGGCATGTTGATGATCTTTTTCTACCAGTTATAGCTCGACAGGTTACGTGGGTTCACAGCGACGCTAGTGAAATGCCGCATGGCTTTGCAACGCCGTTCGAGGCAGCCATGTATTTGTGGCTCGTTCTCGTGATGTTGATTTGCGCAGGACTGCAAACGCGGAAGGCTATGTCGATACCAATCGTTTTGGGCAAACCGAGCATCTTCCTGTTGGATATTTCCTGCTTGTCAGCGGTCTTAGCGGCGCCGCGTTCGCGCTTGTTATTGCCGCAATGCGCTGTATCGCTGAGGCGCAGATCGTACCGCTCGAAAGCGTCTTTTGGTTGGCGAACCTGGTCACGGGCGTGTTCTGCGGTGCGACGATTTTCGCGGCCACGTTTGCTGTCCTGTGCGCAACGTTTTTCACGGCGAAAAGACGCCGTGCCAAGCTCGAGGCAGAACTCGACTCCTCAGACGACATTTAATGCGCAATGGGCTGGCTCTGGTATTCAGAACCAGCCCATTTTGATGTTCGATGAGCCGAGTCGGCGCCTCTCACAAAAGTAACTAGGAGCTAGCGAGGCCTATCCGAATTGTCCTCATTGGCGGTGTCTTTTTCGAGCGCCGTGCGGCGGGCGCTGTAGGCGACAAGGCCGGCACCAACTGCGGCGAGCGCTGCTGCGGCTGCGGTTAGGGGGACGTTGCTGTCGCCCGTGCCCGCAAGCGCGCCCGCTTTTCCGGAGCGCTTGTTATTGCCGTGGTCCTTGCCACTGCCGGAGCTGCTTCCGCCGGAGCCGCCGCCCTCGTCAGTACCGCCGCCACTCGAGCTACCATCGCCGTCTGCTGTCATCGGGGCGTCGTGAAGTCCTGTCGTATCCGCGCTGTCGCATACGCCGACCTGAACTTCTGAGCGTTCGCATGCCGCGTCGGGCACATGAAGCTCGTGCAGAACGGCACTCAGCGCCGAGTTTGCGCCCGGTCGGATCTCCTCGAGCGTTACGGGATCGAGCGCCACCAGATTACGCGCCTTCGCATACAGCGTGACGCGTTTGCCCACTTCGTCGCTCCAACTCTCGGGGATGGCGAAGCTCATGCGGAACTGTGCCGTGCAACCCGGTGCCAGCACGGCGTTGCCGTTGTCGGCTACCAGCGGGTGCGTTGCAAAACGTGCGCCCAGCGTCTCGAGCGCGTACTTACGTGTGCCATGTCGTTGGCCGAAGCGTCTTCGGCAAGCTCTGGATCGTAGATCGAAGCCATGCGTGCGTTCGCTCCGAATCCGATGGATGCGCTGGAGAACGGCTGGCTGGAGCCCTCTCGGTACAGATCGATTGTGCCGGCAGTCAGCAAAGTGTTGCCGTCGTTTCGCACCGTGACCATGAAGGATTCGTCTGCTGCTCCGGGCACCACCGCGCCCGAGGTAGCGACCGCGCCCGTCGGAGTGGCACACGCCACCAGAGGCACTTCGATGCCGTGCAGCTCTGCCTCGCTCTTCTCCGCGCTCACAATGTGCGTGGCGAGCGCGGAGAGCATGCCTCCCGACGTCAAAAATGTCGTTATCTGATCGACGGGATGGTCCAGCTCGCACATCACGAACGGCTCCGTGAACAGATCGCCTGCCAAGGTGCTGGCGAAGATGCGGAAGTGCTTGCCCATTACTGCTACCGGGTTGCCTTCTTCGTCGTAGGTTTGCCCCACCTTGCCATCGGTGTTCTCTACATAGAGCGCGCACCTGCCGTTGTTGCTTACGCTAAACGATGCCGGGCCACAGCCTGCGGCACCCACGGGCTGCGTTGCAAATGCCGATGCGCCTCGCGTCCAAGTAATATGCTGCAGCTGCTCGTTGACGGTGGCCAAAAAGCCCGAATGTTGTGGCCACGGCACCGCATGGGGCACCGTGGCGTCTGGTGGCATAACGCCCCAGCCCGCAATGGACTGGCCGATCACGGCGTACGATGCGCAGCCGCAACCGTCTGCGGTCTCGTACGCAACGGGCACCACCATTTTGCCGTTGATATTCTCGGGCTCGCTCAGCTCGATACTCGACGGTGCTTGCGGAAAGCGAAGAACTTGGCGGAACGTCAGGCTGTCGCCCAAATCATCCGACCACAGGGTAAAGCATTCCAGCGCAACCTCGGCCTCGCTGCCGAGCGCCTTTTCTGCGGTGGTTCCGCGGCGGTGGAGGTAGGCACCCGACAGGCGTCCGTCGATCAGCGTCTTGCCTACCGTGATGCGCGGGCACTGCAGGCAATGGTAGCCATCCTCTTGCAGGCGGCCGCGCGAGATGCTGCGCCATGACGTATGCGACACAACGCGGATCTCGTCATTACTTATGCGCAGGCGCACAACGGACAGTATGCCGGCTGTGCTTGCCGTATCGAAAAGGGTGTTGTCGCCGGCGGGGCGCTCGCCCGAGACCAGCAGCACGTAGGCGTCCTGGTTTCCTCTTCCGTCCGTATATTCCACCACGTCGAAGTCGTAATCGAATATGCCGTCGCGCTCCACGTCGCCCTCGCCAAACCCAAGGGGAAAGTCCACGGGCGTGGGAGCGGACCACGTGCCGTTTGCCTTTGTGTGCACCACCAGGCGCGAGCGGCCATTGTCGCCGTAGCGCACCGAGGCGATACGGAACAGGCATTCTACGCCGGCAATCATCGTTAGCTTCATGTGGGCTTCGCTGAGCACGCCGGAAAACAGCACGTTGTCGCTCGAGGGTTTTATGCCGCCACGCTCGTCCTCCGACACGCCGGCAGAATTGGCGTTCGGGTCCGCAACGGCGTTCGTTGACTGACCGATGTAGGTGTACTCATACATCGGCGCGGCGTTTTCGTCGTTCTCTACCAGTGCATGGACGAAATGCTCGATCTGTCCCGTGTCTTCGCTTTCTGAATCCGCCTCGAGCTCAATGCGCGTGGCCGCTTGATCCCAATCGCGCACGACAGGCGCGGCATTTACGGCAGTGGCCTTAACCTCGGCGCGTGCGAGCAGCTCGGCGTTGGTGACGATGGTGGCCGATGCGATAAACTGCGGCACACCACCTGCTTCGGCGTTGCCGGCCGAGCCGAAGCAGGCATCCAACGTATAAGGCGTATTTCCACCCAATGCCAGCTCAGAGCGCTGGAGTACATACTGGTCGCCATTGTTCACCGACATATTCCACGAATCGATGAGTGTGGGCCACGACCCCGACCAAGCCTTGGTGGTCCACTTGAACATTACGAACTGGAGTATCACATCGACATCGACGTCTGCACCTACGCGCAGCCGCGGAAGCTGGTGTCCATCTGCCTTCTCGTACCCAATGAACAGTGTGAGGGATGCGGCGCCACGCACAGCGGACGAAGCGACGCCTGCAATGCCGGCTCCAAAGGTGACGGCAAGTCCGATCTGGATGGTGAACGAGCCCGACGTGTTGGAATAGTCGAGCGAAATGTTCTTGAAAAACGCCGCGCCGCTGCCGTGCGTGTGGGCGCCCACGGCGAGCGCCAGTTTTGCCAGCACCCAGGGGTTGACGTTTAGGAAAAACGGCACCGGTCCTAGGGTAAACTGCTCGGTCCAATTGAGGTCGGTTCTTACCTGGAAGAGGGCCTTAATATTGCCGTATGCGGGGTCGTTGTTGTCACCCCAGGTTTTGCCCACCCAATCGTAGGCGAGCGAGCCGTACAGCTGTGTGGCGATATCCATCGTGAACAGCGGCGTGCAATGGTGGCGAAGGAGCTTGGTGTTTCTTGGATCGGTGCCCGAACCGGCACTCATACTTTTGTACTGATTCCACTTCCCCTCCATTTCGTCGAGGTAGCGGTTTGCCTGCTTGGCGCCCGACTCGCGCGGTGACTTCTTCCAGTACTCCGGATCCGGATTGCCCGAATCGTTCATATAGCTGGCTGGTTTGTATCCTCCGCCAAACAGCACGTATCCAGCAAACGAGAAATCGAAGAGGATCGGAAATGTGGGTATCCAGCACGTGAACTTATTGCCGCCGATGCCGGGAAACGCCGCGGGGAAATCAAACGGAGTGACCTCTTGGTCCATGGTAGTGGGGACGATAGTGGTCGAGCCCGATTCCGCCTTTGCGGCCGGCGCGGTGACAACGGCCATGGGGGATGAGAGCGTGTAGGTTTTGCCCTGATAGTCGAGGACAAAGCGCAGCTTGCACCCTTCCTCCAGAAGGCCCGATGCCGCGTCGAGAAACTTGTCTTCGAGTGTGAACGTCGCCAGATTATCCGCGCCTGATGCGCTGGCCTTGATCTGGCCGATCTGCGTGACGGTTTCGGGCGAGCTACCCGTGGCGGGCATTACCTTGTTGATGTGCAGCGTTGCCTGTCCACCCTGTGGCAGATGTGCCTGTACAATAAAGGCATGCGTGTCGGGTTGGTCGTTTGCCGCGTCGTCCTTCGGCAATGCCATGAACGTGGCATCAGCGTACTGGATGTCCCATTCGTCGAATGTGAGCTGGCGGAAGTACGGCTCGCCGTCGGACAGCGGACGTGTGGGTGCGGTTATGGCGGTGCCGCCCTGGATACGCGCAAGGGGAATCTCGACATCGCGGTAGCCCGCCATGCTAATGGAGATGCCGCCGTTAAAGTCGTACGCGTCGAGAAGCGTTGCCTCGTCCACGTATCTTCCGAAAGAGGGGCGACCTCAAAGATGGCCGTGCCTTCGTCATCGGTCGTGGCGGTGAGCTGCTTGCCTACGGCATAGCGCGATGTGAGCGTGACCTGGGCACCTGCGATGGGCGTATTCTTGTTGGCGACGTCGACCACGACTACACCAAACATGGTGCGCGAGAGAACGAGCACCTTGAAGGGATCTTCTTCGTCGGCATAGGCCGCGGTGGGCGCGAACGGCAGCAGGAAGGCATTTTCGCTTCCCGGCACGCGAGGCAACATGATGCTCGCCAGCGAGGACGCTCCAGCAACAAGTAACGAACGGCGATCAAGCATCTTGGGCTCCCATCCCGCAAATATCGGTGGAAATAATCCAATTTTGCGAGAAGACGCTTCGTGGCGGTAGTGCCGTTCGATGGCCAAAATGTCCAAATTGATCGAGCGAAGCGCCGGGTTCCGGAACGCGTTCGATGCGCTTGGCAGCCCGGTCGCTAACGCAACATATGCGCGACCAGCTCGGCGCGTGTGCCGATGCCAAGCTTTGCGTATACGCCGGATAGGCGGTTTTTGACGGTGCCCGGCGATACTCCCATATGGCGTGCGATTTCGGCGTTGGTCCACCCACGACAGGCGAGCATGGCCATGGTGAATTCCGTGGTCGTTAGATCGTCGGCCACGTCCTCGCCCGAATCGGGGTTGTGGATGCGCCGCCAGCCGTAGCTGAAGCGGTACGTGATCTCGATGATGCGCGCGAAATCGTCAGGGTATTGCGTTTTTAGGCACGCCTCGATGAGCCCCTGTAAAAGGCCGTGGTGCTCGCCGATGAGCTCGATGAGGCCGTCGGGGCGCGCAATGTCCCAAGCGGCGCCAAAATGCGCTTTTGCGGCGTCGACGTCTTTGAGACTCATGTATGCCATGGAAGCTGCCAGGTGCAGGAACAGTTCCGAGATGGGATAGCTTCCCTGTTTCATAATTAGGGCGTTTTCCGCCATGCCCAGACTGCGGCCATATTCGCCGCGCAGGTACAGGGCATGCGCCATCACGTAGCTGGCGAACAAGCGCAGGCCTTCGCAGATGCGCCGCAAGCGGATAAAACTCTTCGGCAGATACGGGGAAGGCAAGTGCAGCAGGACGCTCGCGGCCGAGGCGAACAGGATATGCGTGGCGTGGACGGCGGGCGATTCCTCGTCAGTTGGCGTATCGAGGATGCCCGCAAGGCACCGGCGGGCGTCGGCGATACGGTTGAGCGACAGACTGGCGTATCCGCAGATAAAGCATGCGGAATAGCGCAGTGCGGGATCGGTGGCGTCAAGATAGGGGCGCGCCGTCTTGGCAGCAAGGGTGGCCTGTCCGCGAAAGTACAGCGCTTCTGCCGTGGCAATGGCGCGCGAATCGGGGTCGGAAATGCCTGCAACCGCAGCGTCCATCTGCCCGGCACAAAGGCAGTGCACATCAACGGCATGGGAACGCATGGGTAGCCATCGCAGTCCATCTTCCATCTCCCAACAGCTGGCAACAATAGCAGCAATTGTACTCCTGTTGCTCGGGACTTGAATTTGTGGGTATCGCCTACGATTGTGCCGAACGTATAAAGGAAGAGTCTATTGGCGATGCTCCCAAGGTGGCTACCGAAGCCTAGCTGACCTCGACATTAGGAAAAAATACCACCCCTGTAAAAAGCTCTGTCGCAGCGATGGGAAACGCATCTCGTTCTGCATATAATGAGGTCATGTGACGGTGCGTTTGCATACGTGTAACGCATTCCCATCGAACCGAAAAGGAGCTCTGCATGGATCCCAACAAGCGTCCCGACGACATGGTGCGTATCACCACTCCCGAACTTGCCCAGGCGTTCATCGAAGAGCAGGTCGCTGCAATCCGCGAGCAGATCGGCGACAAGAAGGTCCTGCTGGCCCTTTCGGGCGGCGTTGACAGCTCGGTTGTCGCGGCCTTGCTCATCAAGGCCATCGGCAAGCAACTCATCTGCGTGCACGTGAACCACGGCCTGATGCGCAAGGGCGAGAGCGAGCAGGTCGTCGACGTCTTCAAGAACCAGATGGACGCCAACCTGGTCTATGTTGACGCGACTGATCGCTTCCTGGATAAGCTCGTGGACGTCGAGGAGCCCGAGGCCAAGCGTAAGATTATCGGCGCCGAGTTCATTCGCGTGTTCGAGGAGGAGGCCCGCAAGGTTGGCGACGAGGTTAGCTTCCTCGCCCAGGGCACCATCTATCCCGACATCCTGGAGTCCCAGGATGGCGTGAAGGCTCACCACAACGTGGGCGGCCTGCCCGATGACCTGCAGTTTGAGCTCTGCGAGCCCGTCAAGCTGCTGTACAAGGACGAGGTGCGCGTCGTGGGCCGCGAGCTCGGCCTGCCCGAGAACATGGTTGAGCGTCAGCCGTTCCCCGGTCCTGGCCTGGGCGTCCGCTGCCTTGGCGCCATCACCCGCGACCGTCTTGAGGCGCTGCGCGAAGCCGACGCCATCGTGCGCGAGGAGATCGACAAGGCAGGTCTGACCATCTGGCAGTATTTTGCCGTCGTGCCCGACTTCCGCGCCACCGGCGTGCGCGAGGGTAAGCGCGCCTACGACTGGCCCTGCATCATCCGCTGCATCAACACCGTTGACGTCATGACCGCCGAGGTGCCCGAGCTCGACTGGGCGCTGCTCAAGCGTATTACCGCTCGCGTCACCGCCGAGGTTCCCGGCATCTGCCGAGTGTGCTACGACCTCACGCCGAAGCCCGTCGGCACGGTCGAGTGGGAGTAAGCTAACTCAGCTGGTAGGCGACGAGAACTAGCAGATGTGACAAAGGGACAGTCCCTTTGTCACATCCTCGATATTATGTGCGGGATGGTACGCCACGCGGCGTGCCATCCGTTCGTTATTTTAATGAGCCGAGTGCGCGAGTGGGAAGAGTCACGAGCATGGTCGTTCCGCGCTCCGAGCTCTTTTCGACCTCGATGGAGCCGCCGTGAAGTGCGGCGATCTCCCAGACCAGCGCAAGCCCCAGCCCCACGCCGCCGTATGCCCTGCTGCGCGATTTGTCGACGCGATAGAAGGGCTGAAAGATGCTCGTCTGGTATTGCTCGGGAATGCCCGGCCCCTGGTCGCGCACGCGTAGCAGCACGCGGTCGCCTTCGGCGCAGGCGTTGATTTGCACGGTCGAGTTGGGCGCGCTATAGCGTATGGCGTTTTCGGTCAAGTTGAACAGCAACCGATAGATCAGCGTGTCGCTGCCGATCGTTTGCGCGTCGCCCTCACTTGTAAGCGTGATGTCTTTTTGCTCGGCAAGGGGTGCCAGGTCCGTGAGCACTTCTTCGATCATCGGCGCTAGGTCAATCACATCGTTGCAAGGGACACTGCGCAGCTCGCTCATCTCGAGCAGGGTCTTTGTCATGTGCGTCATTCGCTCGGTCTGCTCCTGCAGCAGCCCGAGCAGGCTCGCTGTATCGGCGTCGACGTCGGGGTGCTCGGCGCAAAACAGCTCGACCTGGGCCTGCATGAGCGCAAGTGGCGTGCGCAGCTCGTGCGCCGCATTGCCCGTAAACTGTCTTTGTGCGGAAAATCCCTCGTCAAGGCGGGCAATCATGTCGTTAAACGACGCGCTGCAGCGCCTGAGTTCAGAGGCACGTCCTCGCTGATTTTTGTGTCGGCGAGGTTGTCGGGCCGCACGCTCTCGACTTGCGTCGCAAAGAAGCGCAACGGCCGCAGCGCATGTCCGCTTACAAAGTAGGCCAGCACGCCGCCGAGCAGCGTCACCGCCGCAGTTATATACCAGCTCGTCGCGCCAAACGATTCTTGGGCGTCGTTCACGACGATGGTCAGCGCGTCGTCGAGCTCTTTGTTTGTCGGGTCAAATGAGCTGGGCGAGGCCGCCTCCACCTTGCTGTGCGCCGACGCTTCTGCACCAATCGAGTCCATGTAGCGCATGCCGGAGTAGCCAACCAGGCAATTCATAAGTACGCAGGTCGAACATATCAGCAGTGCCGTCATCAACGTGATGCGCCACTGCAGCGACAACCGCTTCATTTGCCATCCTCCATAACGTAGCCCTCGCCGATTCGGTTACGGATGGGGTCGTGCCCCAACGCGCCGCGCAGCTTTTTGCGCAGTGACGAGATGTGCACGCGGGTCGCGTTGCTAAAGCTGTTGACACTGCTATCCCATACGTGGTCGATGAGCTCCTCTTGGCTCACCGGTCGTCCCTGGTTAAGCATCAGGTACTCCAAGATGCCGGTCTCCTTGCGTGTGAGGGATAGGGTCTCGTCGCCCACGGAGGCGACGCGCGCCTTGGTGTCAAAGCTCAGCGATCCGCAGGTCAGGACAACATCGCTTTGCGTAAAGCGCCTGAGCGTGAGGCTGCGGATACGTGCCGCCAGCTCGTCAAGGTGGAACGGCTTGGTGAGGTAGTCGTTGGCGCCCGCATCGAGCCCCGCTACCTTGTCGGAGACCTCGCCGCGTGCCGACAGCACGAGCACCTTGGTCTCACAATCGGTAATTCTGAGCTGCCTGAGTACGGTCATGCCGTCGACGTGGGGGAGATTAAGGTCGAGCACGACAAGATCGAAGGTCTCGATATCGAGCAGATCGAGGGCCTGCTGCCCGTCGTAGCAGCAGTCGACGCTATAGGCCAAGTTGCGCAGGCTGCGTGCGATTGCATCGCACAGCGCCCGCTCGTCCTCGACGACCAAGATGCGCATAACGTTCTCCTTGCATAGTCATTCGCGCTTAACACGGATTTTATAGTCGGTATGGTCCAATGGGTCGCGAAACGAAAGGAGTGGTCAGATTGTTCAAAGCGATTAAGCCTGTGGCGCAGGTGGCTTTGCTGATCGTTGGGGTAGCCATGGTTGGCTTTGGCATTATGCGCGGCGAGGCAGATGCCGTGCTGGCCAAGGCAATCAGGCTGTGCTTGGAGTGTATCGGAATTGGTTAAAAGAAAAAATACCGTATCGCATCTTTTGGCGAGATTTCGCGGATTGATTCAGGCGGCGGCAACGCTTGCGACCAACATTCACCTGCCTAATTTTGCCAAGGGAGGCATCTACCAGGGGGCGGGCAAAGCCGTCTGCGTGCCGGGGCTCAACTGCTACTCGTGTCCGGCGGCCTCAGGTGCGTGCCCCATCGGGTCGTTTCAGTCGGTGGTGGGCTCGTCTAAGTTCAGCTTTTCGTATTACGTCACCGGAACACTCATCCTGATCGGCGTGCTGCTGGGACGTTTTGTATGCGGCTTTTTATGCCCGTTTGGATGGCTGCAAGAGCTTCTGCATAAGATTCCCGGCAAAAAGCTCTCGACGAAAAAGCTCAAGCCGCTCACGTACATCAAGTACGCCGTGCTGCTGTTTGCCGTGGTGCTACTGCCCGTTCTGGTAGTCAACGATGTGGGCATGGGCGACCCGTTCTTTTGCAAGTACATCTGCCCGCAGGGTGTGCTCGAGGGCGCGATTCCGCTGTCCATCATGAACGTGGGAATCCGCTCCGCGCTGGGAAAGCTCTTTACCTGGAAGCTCGCGATCCTCATTGTGGTTGCGGTGCTGAGCGTGCTGTTCTACCGCCCCTTCTGTAAATGGATTTGCCCCCTCGGTGCGTTTTATGCACTCATGAACAAGGTGTCGTTGCTGGGGATTCAGGTTGACCAGTGCAAATGCGTCTCGTGCGGTAAGTGCGCCAAAGTGTGTCAGATGGACGTGGACGTTACGCGTACGCCCAACCATGCCGAGTGCATTCGTTGCGGCAAATGCGTGGGCGCATGCCCCGTCGATGCCATTAGCTTTCGCTACGGGCTGGGTGTGACGGGCGACAAACCCGCGCAGCCCGCGCAAGCCTGCGAAAACAAATAGGTATCTATATAAGCTTCGATATAAACGGAGGAACCATGAAACTGTCAAAAATTGCGGCCTTGTTGATGCTGCCCGTGCTGGCGCTGACTCTCGCAGCGTGCTCTGCCCCCAAGGGCGACGCAAAGGATGCCACGAGCGGCGATACGCAAATCGCCGAGCTTGTGGCACAAAAGCCGTCGAGCGCCGAGGAGGCGGCCGAGCTGTACCAGCAGCTGCTGCAAAAGGAAAACGAGATCTTTGCGAGCGATAACGCCCTATGGGAAAAGGTGTTTCTTGCGGCCAACAAAGACACTCCCATGATTGAGGACGGCAAGAACTACGGCGACTTTTTGCTTGATACCATCGAGGGCGCCAAGGATCAGTTTACGGCTGACGAGCTCAAGACGCTTAAGGCCGGCGCGCAGCAGGTCAAGGAGATCGAGGATAAGCTCATGGCGCTGGAGAAGGAGTTTCCCGGATGTGGCAGCACGCCCGGCGAGGGAGAGAGCGTCGATGCCTCGACCGCAGGCATGACCAACGGCGAGAGCGGGGAGACGAAGTTCCCCAGCTTTAAGGGCAAGGACTTGGACGGCAACGATGTAAACAGCGACGAGCTGTTCTCCAAGAACAAGGTCACCGTCATGAACTTCTGGTTTACCACCTGCAAGCCGTGCGTGGGAGAGCTGGGCGATCTGGAGAAGCTCAACAAGGAGCTTGCCGAGAAGGGCGGCCAGGTCGTGGGCGTTAATTCCTTTACGCTCGATGGCAACAAAGACGAGGTGGCAGACGCCAAGGACGTACTTTCCAAGAAGGGCGTGACGTACAAGAACATCTGGTTCAAGTCGGATAGCGAGGCCGGCAAGTTCACCTCCAACCTGTACTCGTTCCCGACCACGTACGTGATCGACCAGAGCGGTAACATTGTGGGAGAGCCGATCATGGGCGGCATCAACTCCGCTGAGCAGCGCGAGGCGCTCAATAAACTGATCGATCAAGCACTCGCGAAGAGCGAACAGTAGGTTCGAATGCGACAAAGGTGTGACAAAGGGGCAGTCCCTTTGTCACACCTTCGATGTTATGTGCGGGATGGTGCGCCATGCGGCGTGCGTCCCGTTTTTTGTTCGGGGACTGCGGACGATTTCTTGGACCGCTACGCGGCCCTTCCCAGCGCGGCGCGGAACTCGGCCGGCGTGCGGCCGCCGAGCGCATCGCTGCGCCTCTCCGTATTGTAGCGGCCGATCCAGGCCCCG
>ENA-OQDE01000238-OQDE01000238.1-human-gut-metagenome-genome-assembly--contig:-NODE-238-length-35760-cov-4.734291_pt1 | contig 35760 bp, 37 predicted proteins | sample MGYA00242768_ERZ504595 | MGnify/ENA primary metagenome ERZ504595 (study PRJEB26092, sample SAMD00036307) | human gut metagenome | host: Homo sapiens | study: EMG produced TPA metagenomics assembly of... | reverse complement strand
TGCTTATTTGTCGTTGGCAAAACGAACAAGAATTTAACCATTTTCATATTTCATAAATTTTTCAAGGCATTTCTTTTTAAATGTCAAGTAATCTCCGGAATATGCTTTATTTATCTAAATACCATTGGTTCACACACCACTATCCCACGAGGTGTTTTGTCATGAATATGCCAAAATCCCGAGACATACAAGCCAAAATTCCATTGCCACAGGCAATCTGGAATGAATTTGGCTAAGTTACTGTGAACGGAGTGAACAGTAACGGCAATTGTGAAGTGGCATTCAGATTACATATTATGCAGCAGAGTATGATATAATTCGTTTTGTATAATGCGTCAGGATTAAGAGCATATGTAGAGCTGTGTAGCGAAGCGGATTGCGAATATCTGTTTGACTTTTGATGGGTGTACACGAGAACATTTTTTACAGTGAAAGTTTATCTGTATTATATTACAGAGGGTACTGTACAGATAATCAGGAGGTATTTTATGCGTTTGGAAAAAGTACAGGAAGCGTTAAAAACAAAGAAAATTCATTATGAATATACAGAGGAAAACGGATGCGGAAGCATCGACTTTATGTTTCGCGGTCTGAGATTCCATATATGGGAATATGAAGATCGTGTCTGGGGAGCGGAGACAAACGTGTTTGAAGCAGGCAGAAGCCAGGACATTGAGGGGATTATGAGGAAATTATCTCCGGAGAAATCCTCTCATGGCCGGATATGCTGCCTGGGATGTAAGTATTACTGCAGAAGGGAATGATATTTACGAAAAAATATAGAACCGGACAAATTGTATTAACTGCATGTATTGTAGCTGTCTGTATGTTTTCAAATGTCCATGGGACGGAAGCGGCAGGTCCGCCGGCACCGAAAACTCTGACAGTTACACCGACAGAAAAACCGAAATCAACAGCAAAGTCAAAGTCCACGTCAACATCAAAGTCCAAATCAACACTAACACAAAAACCTGAAGCAACACCAATACCTGCATCTACTCCAACACCAGAGCAGGAAGCTGAGACAGATAAACAGAATCCGGCAGATCAGGGAACTTTAAGCAAGCCAGATCATCCGGATACTATCTCCGCAGATAAACTGGTATTTATCGGAGATTCCAGAACAGAGGGATTGAGGGATGCGGTAAATGATGACAGCATTTGGTCCTGTCTTTCTTCTATGGGATATGACTGGATGGTATCTACAGGAGTGCCTCAGGTAGAAGATCAGATTGAGGACAATACAGCGGTTATTATTCTGATGGGTGTTAATGACCTGTATCATGTTAATGACTACATCAGCTATATTAATTCCAAAGCTGCCGAATGGGGAAACAGGGGAGCGCAGACTTATTTTGTGTCTGTAGGTCCGGTGCAGAATGATCCTATTGCAGTAATGCGGAGATTGAAAGCTTCAATGCGGCAATGCAGGCAAATCTGAGCGGGGTTACCTACATAGATGTATATTCCCATCTGGTATCTGAGGGATTTTCCACCGTAGACGGAACCCACTATCCGGACAGTGTGTCTGTAGATATTTATAATTATATTCTGGATCATCTGGAGGAACAGAGGAGTGGAATTTGGGGATGATTTTTCAGTTTATGAAATTGTGATGCTGTATTGAGTTCGATGGAGTTTGGTGATATGATTGCAGAGGAAAAAACGAAATAGAGCGGAAATTCGTTTTTTTATATAAAAGCTGAAAACCTGGTAGGAGGAAATAATGGGTGGCTGTTTTGCAGCAGAGCCAAAAATGTAAATGATAATTGCCCGATGACTGGACAGTTATCAAAATCCAAAATCAGGAGGAAAGAATGAGAGGACTGTATTCATCCAAAACAGAAATCAGACACAAAATTTTTACGGAAATTGCGAGGATGGCATATGAAGGCCAGTCTCCGGAGATGCTGGAAGAGCTTCCCTACAAGATCGTACCCGGTGAAATTGCGACTTATCGTGACAGTATTTTTCTGGAAAGAGCGGTAGTTGGTGAGAGACTTCGTGTTGCAATGGGGATGTCACTGAGAAAGGTTACAGAGCATGCGCCAATCTCCAAAGGTGTGGAAGCCAGCGTTATTGAGGAAAAGTATTATGAACCGCCGCTTATCAATGTAATCAAGTTTGCCTGTAATTCCTGCCCTGAGAAAAGGGTAATGATCACAGAGGGCTGTCAGGGCTGTCTGGAGCATCCCTGTGTGGAGGTCTGTCCAAAGAAAGCAGTACATATGGAAGGCGGCAGATCACATATTGATGAAGATGCCTGCATCAAATGCGGAAAGTGTCTGGAAGCCTGTCCGTATAATGCAATCATCAAACAGGAACGTCCCTGTTCAAAGGCCTGCGGCATGAATGCCATTGGATCTGACGAATATGGAAGAGCGGAGATTGACCAGGACAAATGTGTATCCTGCGGACAGTGTCTGGTGAGCTGTCCGTTCAGCGCTATTGTAGACAAAGGACAGATTTTCCAGACTGTTATGGCATTAAAAAGTGAAACGCCGGTGTATGCAATCGTGGCGCCTGCCATTGCAGGTCAGTTCCCGGGTATGGAGAATAATAAGATACGGGGTGCATTTCAGGCACTTGGCTTTACAGATGTAAGAGAGGTTGCCGTCGGTGCAGATCTGTGCACAGTGGAGGAGGCAAAGGACTTTTTGGAAGAAGTTCCTGAGAAACTTCCGTTTATGGCTACATCCTGCTGTCCGTCCTGGTCTATGATGGCTAAGAAATTATTCCCGGAACAGGCGAAATGTATCTCCATGGCACTGACACCCATGGTTCTTACTGCCAGACTGATCAAGCAGAAGGAACCGGATTGTAAGATCGTTTTCGTAGGTCCCTGCGCAGCCAAGAAGCTGGAAGCCAGCCGTAAGAGTATCCGCAGCTATGTGGATTTTGTGCTGACCTTCGAGGAAGTAGCAGGAATGTTTGATGCCAAAGGCGTGGACTGGAAAGATATTCCGGAAGGAGAACCACTGTTTCATGCCAGTGCTGACGGAAGAGGTTTCGCAGTCAGCGGTGGTGTGGCAGAAGCGGTTGTCCATGCGGTGAAGCGTATTGATCCTGATCGGGAAGTAAAGGTAATGAATGCAGAAGGTCTGCAGAACTGTAAGAAGATGCTCCAGATGGCCAAGATTGGTAAATATAATGGATATCTTTTGGAAGGAATGGCATGTCCGGGCGGCTGTGTAGCAGGTGCCGGTACTATCCAGACAGTTAAAAAAGCAGCAGCAGCTCTCGAAAAAATGAAGAAAGAGGCTTCGTTTACAGATGCCTATGACTCCAAATACAGAGCAAGACTGGAAGTCTGGAGAAATTTGATGTGGAGTGAGATCCTGACTGAATCAGTGAAATCCTATATGGATTGCAAGTGTTTGAATGCAATCAGTATATAGCAGACTAAAAATGAATAATCGTCAGAAGAACTGTCAGGCTGAGTGATAAGTTTAACTGAATAGGGTAAGTCCCCTGCGGAGGTTGCGAAAAGCAATAAGCAGGGACTTTTGTCATCTGTGCAATACTGACTTAAATTAAAAAAAGTTTCATACAAGTCATGAAATAATTAGCAGTATGTTGACTGAGATTTTATAGAATAACAAATTAAGTCAAGCGAACAAGCAAAAATATTTGACTGGAAATTTACAAATTGCAAATTAGGTCAAGAAATTAGTGTGGATTGTATGACTTGAAAATTAAAATCTATTGATTAAGTCAAAACACCAGTTAATAATTGTTGATTTATATTTCTGTTTTTTCAATTTAAGTTAAGTCATCAGAGACAGATTTATTCTGTTTCCGTAACTTTGATTTTTTTCTGGAAATCTCTGGTATAGTGAATCTCATAATCAGAAGTTACGAAAAATGCCTGTACATCGTCCAGAGACTCGGCCAGTTTCATGCCATCCTCCAGACCAAGAGCAAAGCAGGTCGTGCTCAGCGCATCTCCATCCACAGACTGATCGGAAATAATGGTAACTGCAATCAGCCCGTTATCATAAGGATAGCCGGTTTTAGGATTGAGCAGGTGATGATACAAAGTGCCATCCTGTTCAAAGCATCTCTCATAAATTCCTGAGGAAACCACTGACTTATCCCTGATGTCCATAACAGCAATAGTTTCGCTTCGGTCTGCAAATGGTTTCTGGATCCCGATCTTAAAAGCAGAATTGTCTGTTTTTTCGCCAATACAGAGAACATTTCCGCCAAGATTGATGATCGCACTTTTTACATTCTGAGAAACCAGATAATCCTTCAGGCGGTCTGCGATATAACCCTTGGCAATGGCACCGAGTTCGATTGCAGTATCGTCTGTCTTTAATGTAATCTCATTTTTATCTGTATCAACAGAGATATTGTGATAATTACATTTGGGCAGTGCTGCCTGGATCAGACTGTCCTTGGGCACTTTTGGATTTTCAGCAGTAAAATCCCACAGAGAAGTCAGCGGTTCAATAGCAATATCAAATGCACCCTCAGATAATACAGAATAATCAAGTCCCTTAGAAACCAGCTCCGCCAGAGAAGCCGACACCTGATAAGTATCCTCTGTTCCCTTCACAGGTGTAAGTTCCCGATGGTTTAACTGATATAATTCACTGTCATCTGCGGTGCGGCTGAATATTTTCTCATACTTGTCACAAAGATTCATGCATTCTGTAAGCAGCTCTCTGTCCTGAGAATCATAGATAGTGACCGTAACTGCAGTATTCAGTTTGATCGCAGTGGCAGAGATGGGATTCTGAGAACCGGCATCCGTATTTTTGACATTTTCCGTTTTTGCCGAACATCCGGAAAAAACAGCCGGACATAATATAAGAGATGCTGCGAGCATTGAAAAAGTACAGCGTGTTATTAATTTTTTTGCAGATATATGATATAATATCATAAATGTAACCTCATAGTTATTTTATGGAATTGCTATAAGCAATAGTTCAGGGAAGAAATATCTTTTGATCCCAACACCATAGTATATCAGAAACAGCAAACTTTGCACAGGTACAAAGGCAACAGAAAAAATCCAAAAGGAGATACCGGATAGAAATGAAATATGCCGGAAACAAAGAGAGGAGTAAATAATGTCCGATGCAGTAAACTGCGAATATTGTGTAAACTACAGTTATGATGACGACTATGAATGCTACACCTGTGAAATAAATCTTGACGAAGATGAAATGGTGAAGTTCATCACCGGAAACTTCAATCAGTGTCCATACTTCAAGATGGGTGACGAATACCGCATTGTACGTAAGCAGATGTAGAATTTATAAAAAGTAACAAATATTCAACTAAGCGAGGAATTAAGATAATGGAAAACGTTTATATTATGAACCATCCGCTGATCCAGCATAAAATATCCATGCTGAGAAACAAAAACACAGGAACAAATGAATTCCGTAAATTAGTAGAAGAGATTGGAATCCTCATGGGATACGAAGCTCTCCGGGATCTTCCTGTAGAAAATGTAGAAGTAGAAACCCCTATTGAAACCTGCATGACACCAATGATTTCAGGGAAAAAACTGGCGGTTATCCCTGTGCTCCGAGCAGGCCTTGGAATGGTAAACAGTATTCTCACACTTGTGCCATCTGCAAAAGTAGGCCATGTAGGACTCTATCGTGATCCTGTAACCCATGAACCACACGAATACTACTGCAAACTCCCGGAAGCAATTGATGAACGAATTTCAGTGATCGTAGATCCAATGCTCGCAACCGGTGGCTCCGCAGAAGCAGCCGTTGACTTTGTCAAAAAACAGGGCGGAAAAAACATTAAATTCATGTGCATCATCGCAGCCCCTGAAGGACTCAAACGTCTCCACGAAGCACATCCGGATGTTCAGATTTACTGTGGACACCTTGATCGTGAGTTAAATGACCACGCCTACATCTGCCCAGGCCTTGGAGATGCCGGAGACCGTATCTTTGGCACAATATAAGAATAACGTGATTCGTTACATCTTATACCTATACTGTACTATACTATTATACTGCGCATATGAAGAAATCACCCTGCATCAATATAGCAGAAATTTGTTTTATGATATACTGACAATTTGTTACTGTTCACTCCGTTCACAGTAACGTAGCCCAAATTCATTCCAGATTGCCCACGGCAATGGAATTTTGGCTTGTATGTCTCGGGATTTTGGCATATTCATGCCAAAACACCTTGTGGGACAGTGGTGTGTGAACAGTAACGACAATTCTCCAACTACCAGCGTAAGCAGGATTCTCTTTTGGGGTGAATCTTGCAGGGAGTGTAGCAACTCTTAGGCCTGCAGAATCTGCGTTATGAAAAAAGAAGGCAACTGTCTGAGCCGCAGGCGAGTTTTGCCTTCTTTTTCATGCATTTAGCAGATTCTGCAGGCCTTAGAGTTCCTGCTCCCGAAACTGAACCCCAAAAGAGAATCCTGCTTACGCGTCCCTTAATGAAAAAATTCAATAAAAATCAAATAAAAACCGAAAAAACCTCTTGACAACCCAAATCTCATATGCTATCTTATACCAGAACGCTGCCGAAGACAGTAGGTGCCGCAAGGCATAAGTTGTAAACGCCTACCGAGGACTAAGTATTCTTTATATTTTTATGTAAGATTACGCAAGCCCTACTGCCAGACAGTAAGGCTTTTTATTTACTCATTTGCAGCGGTATACAAAATCTATAAGGAGGTGTACCATTTCATGGCAAAAGTAGAACTTAAACAACCAATCGTAGACGAAATCATCAACAACGTGAAAGATGCAGAATCTGTAGTACTTGTTAACTACAGCGGTCTTACAGTTGAACAGGATACTGCTTTACGTAAGGAATTAAGAGAAGCTGGTGTTGTATACAAAGTATACAAAAACACAATGATGCATCGTGCATTCGAAGGTACTCAGTGCGAAGAACTTATCCAGCACTTACATGGAACAAACGCTATAGCAATCTCTGCTACAGACGCAACTGCTCCTGCAAGAATCCTTGATAAATTCGCAAAGAAAGCACCGGCTTTAGAATTAGTTGCAGGTATCGTTGAAGGAAACTACAACGATCAGGCAGGTATTCAGGCACTGGCTGGAATCCCGTCCAGAGAAGAACTTCTCGGCAAACTGCTTGGAAGCATCCAGTCTCCGATTACAAACTTCGCTCGTGTGCTTAATCAGATCGCTGAGAAAAACGGCTCTGAAGCAGCAGCTGAATAATTTTTAATGCCAGAGGCATAAAACGAATCTAGTAACTATTCGAAAATCACCATCCACGAGGATGCTGAAGAGTTACCGAATTAAATAATATTATATGGAGGGAATTTAAAATGGCAAAATTAACAACAGAAGAATTTATTGCAGCAATCAAAGAATTATCTGTATTAGAATTAAACGACTTAGTAAAAGCTTGTGAAGAAGAGTTTGGTGTATCCGCAGCAGCAGGTGTTGTAGTAGCAGCAGCTGGAGCAGCAGAAGCAGCAGAAGAGAAAGATGAGTTCGATGTAGAACTTGCAGAAGTTGGACCAAACAAAGTTAAAGTTATCAAAGTTGTTCGTGAAGTAACTGGCTTAGGTCTTAAAGAAGCTAAAGAAATGGTTGACGGAGCTCCTAAGGTTGTTAAAGAAGGCGCATCCAAAGCAGAAGCTGAAGATATCAAAACAAAACTTGAAGCTGAAGGCGCTAAGGTTAACCTTAAATAATTATCTTCCTATTATATATAGAAGATTTGCAAGCAGGAATGCCACTGGTATTCCTGCTTTTTTACAGAGCCGGAGGATTACAGACTATGATGAAAAGAAAAACGGCAGTCATATTTGGTATCATCATTGCAGCCCAGCTTTGCCTGACTCCATATGCAGGTGTAAAAGTACAGGCGGCTGAACTGGAAGAAGGACAGATGTTTGAAGATTCATCAGAAGATTCAGAGACTTTTGGAGATGTGTCAATACCGGATACGCAGTCGGCAGAGAAAACTGAAGAGAATGAATTTGGGGATGACGACGGTTTCAGTGATGGAGATGTTGAAACTTTTTCAGCGGAGGATGCGGATCAGTTCCGCGAAAATATGCAGGAACTTGTGCTGAATGTGCAGGATGGAGAGGATATTACTGTAAAGTTAAATACACTGCTGGCACAGGCCAGGGACAAGGCAACAGATGAAAAGCAGTGCAAAGTTATCGTGCCGCCCGGAAATTATACACTTACGGGAACTTTGCATATGTACAGCAATATCTATCTATATGCAGAGGGTGCCACGATAACAAAGACTTCACCGCGAAAAGAAATCCTGCTCCGTCTTGGCGATACACAGAAATCTGCAGGCGGATACGAGGGATACCGTAATATAACTATCGATGGCGGAACCTGGGATTCAAACTATGAATGTGTGGAAGACAAGGGAGGACCTGGAGGGTTTGTAGGTTTAGGATCGGTCATGCTACGAATGTTACAGTGAAGAATGTTACATTTCTCAATAACCTTAAATCGCATTTTCTGGAACTTGCAGGAGTGAAGAATGCGGAAATTACAGGATGTACGTTCAGGGGCTACTGGAAAGAGTTTACAGGCGGCGGACAGGAATGTATCCAGCTGGATGCATGTATGCCGAGAATTTTCCCGGGATATCTTCCATATGACGGAAGTGTCTGTGAGAACATTGTGATAAAGGATAATACCTTTGAAGATGTATTTGCCGGCATTGGAAGCCACAGCATGATGTTTGATAAACCGTATAAAAATATCACGATCAGTAACAACCGGTTTAATAATCTGAAAAAGAGAGCAATATGGTGCCTGAATTATCAGGATACGGTTGTGACGGGAAATACCATGACAAATGTGGGCGGTGGTGTTTATGTGCGTTCTGTTTATACCAGAAATGCACATACTGTCAGCGGTCAGGAAGTATCTCCGGAGGAAAATCAGTACGCAGAGAATATTCTGATCGCTGATAATCAGATCACAGTTCTGGAACCAACCGTAATAGATGGCAAACAATGGAATGGATATGGAATCTGGATCACAGGCGAGGTATCTCTGGCTCAGCAGGAGAAACTATTCCTTCTGAAGATGATGATCCTGAGAATACAGCAAATCCGACGACCAATGGAATTCCGGCGGGAAGATATATTATTCGCGGAGTTACAGCCAGAAATAATACGATCAGCGGAAATTGCGACGGAATTAAATTTTCCCTTGCAGAAGACTGTTCATGCAGGGGGAACACAGTCAGACTTTCTGATAGTCATACCTACAACAATATGGGGATCAGTGTTGCCAAGGGAAGCAATATCAGAGTTTCCTATAACAATCTTTCCGGCGGAAACGGATATGGGATTTATGCAGTTGGAACAGAGGCTTCACAGAAAATCTGCCGGATTTACGGAAATACAGTCTCCGGATTTATGAAAGATGGGATTCTGGCTTCAGGGCTTGCAGCAGGAAGCCGTATTGAACACAACAGAGTCAGTACCAGTGCGGCAAATGGCATACTTGTAAAATGTATTGATAAGAGTGTGGTTGATGGCAATTACAGTTTTAAAAATAAGGCAAGAGGAATTCTTCTGCAGAGATGTGAGTCAGCAATGGTAGCGGATAATTTTGTTTCTGAAAATGCGATCAATGGAATTGAACTCAATATAAGAAGCAATCATTCTTCTGTGCAGGGAAATGTCTGTGGTTCCAATAAAAAATCAGGTCTGCGCATTGCCGGATCAAAGGGGATTTCGGCAGACGGAAATTCCTTCCGCGGCAACAGAGGATATGCGGCGGAATTTATCCGTTCTCATATCAGCAGTTATAAAGGCAATCGTTTTGAAGAAAATGGATATTCAAATCGTATCCATGTAAGAAATAGTAAAATCCCGAAGAAATAGCGACTGCTGTAATTATTTGAAAAAATTAAAAAAATATCAAAAAAGTGATTGACAGGCGCAACTTGCTGTGCTATAGTGAAGAATGCTATATTATGGCAAGATGTGCCTTTATGTCTTTTGGCAAAAAGGGTCAAGTTATAATAAATTTAAAGAAAAAACAGGGGTGAAACGTCAATGGAAAAAAACAGAATTCGTTCTGTAAAAACTGGAAAAAGCATGCGTATGAGCTACCAGAGACAAGAAGAAGTCCTGGAAATGCCAAACCTGATCGAAGTCCAGAGAGATTCTTATAAATGGTTTCTTGATGAAGGACTTAGGGAAGTCTTTGATGATATTTCTCCGATCGCGGACTACAGCGGAAAGCTCAGCCTGGAATTCATCGACTTTACATTTGACGAGAAGGATGCGAAATATACTATCGAACAGTGTAAAGAACGTGACGCAACTTACGCCGCACCTTTGAAGGTTCGAGTGAGACTGATTAACAAAGAAACAGAGGAAATCAACGAACACGAGATTTTCATGGGAGATTTACCGATCATGACTGTTACAGGTACCTTTGTCATCAATGGTGCAGAGCGAGTAATTGTCAGCCAGTTAGTACGTTCCCCTGGAATCTATTACGCAATCGCGCATGATAAACTTGGTAAGAGACTGTTCTCCAGTACTGTAATCCCGAACAGAGGTGCATGGCTGGAATATGAGACAGACTCTAATGATGTTTTCTATGTACGTGTTGACAGAACAAGAAAGGTTCCGATCACTGTTCTGATCCGAGCACTTGGTGTAGGAAGCAATGCAGAGATTATTGATCTCTTCGGTGAAGAGCCAAAGATCCTTGCAAGTTTTACAAAGGATACATCCACCAACTATCAGGAAGGTCTTCTTGAATTATACAAGAAAATCCGTCCGGGTGAGCCGCTTGCAGTTGAGAGTGCGGAGAGCCTTATCAATGCAATGTTCTTTGATCCGAGAAGATATGACCTTGCGAAAGTTGGACGTTATAAATTTAACAAGAAGCTCCACCTCAACAGAAGAATCGTTGGTCACAGACTGGCTGAGGATGTTGTTGATGCTTCTACAGGCGAAATCCTGGCAGAAGAAGGAACTGTTGTGACAAAAGAAATGGCAAATACCATCCAGAACAGCGCTGTTCCATATGTATGGATCCTTGGCGAGGAAGACCGCAGAATTAAGGTTCTCTCTAACTTAATGGTTGATATCCGCCACTATCTTCCGGAAATTGAAGATCCTAAGAGCATAGGTATTACAGAATTAGTATACTACCCTGTTCTTGAAAACATTCTGGAAGAAAATGACACATTAGAAGACAGAATCGCAGCGATCCACAGAGATATCCATGATCTGATTCCGAAGCATATCACAAGAGAAGATATTTTTGCTTCTATTAACTACAATATGCATCTGGAATATGGCCTTGGCAATGCCGATGATATCGACCACCTTGGCAACCGTCGTATCCGTGCTGTAGGTGAATTGCTTCAGAACCAGTACAGAATCGGTCTTTCCAGACTGGAACGTGTGGTTCGTGAGAGAATGACAACTCAGGACACAGAGAATATTTCTCCGCAGTCCCTGATCAATATCAAACCTGTAACTGCAGCAGTGAAGGAGTTCTTCGGTTCTTCCCAGCTGTCACAGTTCATGGATCAGAACAACCCTCTTGGTGAGCTGACCCATAAGAGACGTCTTTCCGCCCTGGGACCTGGCGGTCTGTCACGAGACAGAGCCGGATTCGAGGTTCGAGATGTCCATTACTCCCATTACGGAAGAATGTGCCCTGTTGAGACCCCTGAAGGTCCTAACATCGGTCTGATTAACTCCCTTGCATCTTATGCAAGAATCAATCAGTACGGATTTATCGAGGCACCTTACCGTAAGATCGACAAAACAGATCCTAAGAATCCTCGTGTAACAGATGAGGTTGTATATATGACCGCTGATGAAGAGGATAATTACCATGTAGCACAGGCCAACGAGCCTCTGGACGAAGAAGGACATTTCGTTCATAAGAATGTATCCGGTCGTTTCCGCGAAGAGACTCAGGAGTATGAGCGTCATATGTTTGATTACATGGACGTATCTCCTCGTATGGTATTTTCCGTTGCTACTGCCCTGATTCCGTTCTTGCAGAACGATGATGCTAACCGTGCGCTGATGGGATCAAACATGCAGCGTCAGGCTGTGCCGCTTCTGACAACAGAGGCTCCGGTAGTTGGTACTGGTATGGAAGTGAAGACAGCAGTTGACTCCGGTGTCTGCGTAGTTGCAAAGAAATCTGGTACTGTACTTCGTTCCACATCTACAGATATCAGCATTAAGAATGATGATGGTACAAAAGATGATTACCATCTGACTAAATATCTGAGAAGTAACCAGAGTAACTGTTATAACCAGAAACCAATCGTATTCCAGGGTGAGCACGTAGAGGCAGGACAGGTTATCGCAGATGGTCCTTCCACAGCAAACGGAGAACTTGCTCTTGGTAAGAACCCGCTGATCGGATTCATGACATGGGAAGGTTATAACTACGAGGATGCGGTACTCCTCAGTGAAAGACTTGTTATGGACGATGTTTATACATCTGTTCATATTGAAGAATATGAATGCGAAGCCCGTGATACCAAACTGGGACCGGAAGAGATCACACGTGATGTTCCTGGTGTGGGTGATGACGCTCTGAAGGATCTGGATGAGCGTGGTATTATCCGTATCGGTGCTGAAGTACGTGCCGGCGATATCCTTGTTGGTAAAGTTACTCCTAAGGGAGAGACAGAGCTTACTGCAGAAGAGAGACTTCTTCGTGCAATCTTTGGTGAGAAAGCACGTGAAGTACGTGATACTTCTCTGAAAGTACCTCACGGTGAATACGGTATTATCGTAGATGCCAAGGTATTTACAAGAGAGAACGGCGATGAGATGTCACCTGGTGTTAATCAGTCCGTACGTATCTACATCGCACAGAAGAGAAAGATTTCCGTTGGTGATAAGATGGCCGGACGTCATGGTAACAAGGGTGTTGTTTCCCGTGTACTTCCTGTTGAAGATATGCCATTCCTTCCGAACGGACGTCCTCTTGATATCGTGCTGAATCCTCTGGGTGTGCCTTCCCGAATGAATATCGGACAGGTCCTGGAGATTCACTTAAGCCTTGCTGCGAAAGCACTTGGATTCAACGTTGCAACTCCTATTTTCCAGGGTGCAAACGAGCATGATATCCAGGATACACTGGAACTTGCAAACGATTATGTAAACACAGAAGACTTTGAAGAGTTCCGCGAGAAATACAAAGACATTTTAGCACCGGATGTAATGCAGTATCTGGATGAGAACAAAGCCCACAGAGCACTGTGGAAGGGTGTTCCGATTTCCAGAGATGGTAAAGTGCGTCTGCGTGACGGCCGTACAGGAGAGTATTTCGACAGTCCTGTAACAATTGGTCACATGCACTATCTGAAACTGCACCATCTGGTTGATGATAAGATCCATGCACGTTCTACAGGTCCTTACTCTCTGGTAACACAGCAGCCACTGGGTGGTAAAGCACAGTTCGGTGGACAGCGTTTTGGTGAGATGGAGGTTTGGGCACTGGAAGCATACGGTGCATCCTACACACTGCAGGAAATCCTGACAGTAAAATCCGATGATGTTGTTGGACGTGTTAAGACATACGAAGCAATCATCAAGGGTGACAATATTCCTGAGCCGGGTATTCCGGAATCCTTCAAGGTTCTCTTAAAAGAACTTCAGTCTCTTGGTCTGGATGTGAAGGTACTCAAGGATGACAATACAGAAGTACATCTTCTTGAATCTGTAGATTACGGTGACACAGACCTTCGTTCTGTCATCGAGGGAGATTCCAGAAGACATCATGACAGAGAAGAAGACTACGGCAAACATGGCTATACAAAGCAGGAGTTTGACGGAGAAGAACTCGTTGACATTGACGAGGATGAAGATGAGGATGACTTCATTGAGCTGGATGAGGCTCTTGAAGACAATGACGAAGAGTAAGAAAGGGGAAAGAATACATGGCAGAAACTACTAACGCCAATGAAACATATCAGCCAATGACTTTCGATGCCATCAAAATCGGACTGGCGTCCCCTGAGAAAATCAGAGAGTGGTCAAGAGGCGAGGTTTTAAAACCTGAGACCATCAACTACCGTACCTTAAAGCCGGAGAAAGACGGACTTTTCTGTGAAAGAATCTTTGGACCGAGCAAGGACTGGGAGTGCCACTGTGGAAAGTACAAAAAGATTCGCTATAAAGGTGTTGTCTGCGACAGATGTGGTGTAGAAGTTACCAAATCCTCTGTACGTAGAGAGCGTATGGGACATATCGAGCTGGCTGCTCCGGTATCCCACATCTGGTATTTTAAAGGAATTCCGTCCCGTATGGGACTGATCCTTGACATTTCTCCGAGAACTCTGGAGAAAGTCCTTTACTTTGCTAACTATATCGTACTGGATCCGGCTAATTCTGGACTCCAGTACAAACAGGTACTTACAGAGAGAGAATATCAGGATGCACGTGAGGCTTATGGATATGATTTCCGTGTAGGTATGGGTGCAGAATCCATCAAAGAGCTTCTTGAGGCAATTGATCTTGAGAAAGATTCTGTTGAACTGAAAAAAGAATTAAAAGATGCTACAGGCCAGAAACGTGCCAGAATCATCAAACGTCTGGAAGTTGTAGAATCCTTCCGCGAGTCAGGAAACCGTCCTGAGTGGATGATCATGACAGTGATCCCTGTAATCCCGCCGGATCTTCGTCCTATGGTTCAGCTGGATGGCGGACGTTTTGCTACATCTGACTTAAATGACCTTTACAGAAGAATCATCAACCGTAACAACCGTCTGAAGAGACTTCTGGAATTAGGTGCACCGGATATTATCGTTCGTAACGAGAAACGTATGCTTCAGGAAGCTGTTGATGCCCTGATCGACAACGGTCGTCGCGGACGTCCTGTAACAGGTCCTGGAAACAGAGCCCTGAAATCCCTTTCTGATATGCTGAAAGGTAAATCCGGACGTTTCCGTCAGAACCTTCTCGGTAAACGAGTTGACTATTCCGGACGTTCCGTTATCGTCGTAGGACCGGAACTTAAGATTTACCAGTGTGGTCTTCCGAAAGAGATGGCGATCGAGCTGTTCAAACCTTTCGTTATGAAAGAGCTTGTTGCCAACGGAACTTCACACAACATTAAGAACGCCAAGAAAATGGTTGAGAAGCTGGAGCCTGCTGTATGGGATGTTCTGGAGGATGTTATCAAAGAACATCCGGTTATGCTGAACCGAGCACCTACACTGCATCGTCTTGGTATCCAGGCATTCGAACCGATCCTTGTAGAAGGTAAAGCGATCAAACTGCATCCGCTGGTTTGTACCGCATTCAACGCTGACTTCGATGGTGACCAGATGGCCGTACATCTTCCGCTTTCACAGGAAGCACAGGCAGAGTGCCGTTTCCTTCTGTTATCACCGAACAACCTGCTGAAACCTTCTGATGGTGGTCCTGTAGCCGTTCCTTCACAGGATATGGTACTTGGTATCTACTATCTGACTCAGGAAAGACCTGGAAACAAGGGTGAAGGCAAGTTCTTTAAGAGCGTAAACGAAGCAATCCTTGCTTATGAGAATAAAGTAATCACACTGCAGTCCAGAATCCATGTTCGCTGCAGCAAGACAATGCCGGACGGATCCGTTCTGACCGGTACAGTAGAATCTACACTTGGACGTTTCCTGTTTAACGAAATCCTTCCACAGGATCTTGGTTTCGTAGACAGAAGTGTTCCGGGAAATGAACTTCTTCTTGAGGTTGACTTCCTGGTAGCCAAGAAACAGCTGAAACAGATTCTTGAAAAAGTTATCAATACTCACGGTGCTACAAAGACTGCTGAGGTTCTTGATGCGATCAAAGCTACAGGTTATAAATATTCCACACGTGCAGCCATGACTGTTGCCATTGCCGATATGACAGTTCCGCCTCAGAAACCGGAAATGATCAAACAGGCTCAGGATACTGTAGACCTTATCACAAAGAACTATAAACGTGGTCTTATCACCGAGGAAGAGCGTTACAAAGAAGTTGTTGATACATGGAAGAAGACTGACGATGAGCTTACACATGCTCTGCTGACCGGTCTTGATAAATACAACAACATCTTCATGATGGCTGACTCCGGTGCCCGTGGTTCCGATAAACAGATCAAACAGCTTGCAGGTATGCGAGGACTGATGGCCGATACAACCGGTCACACCATCGAGCTGCCTATCAAGTCAAACTTCCGTGAAGGTCTTGACGTACTGGAATACTTCATGTCTGCACATGGAGCACGTAAAGGTATGTCCGATACAGCTCTTCGTACAGCCGATTCAGGTTACCTGACAAGACGTATGGTTGACGTTTCTCAGGATCTGATCGTACGTGAGACAGACTGCTGTGAAAACAGAGATGAGATCTCAGGTATGTATGTAGAATCTTTTGTAGATGGTAAAGAAGAGATCGAAGGACTTCAGGAGCGTATCACAGGTCGTTTCTCCTGTGAGACAATTAAGAATAAAGATGGCGAAGTTATCGTAAAAGCCAACCATATGATCACACCGAAACGTGCTGCCCGCATCATGAAAGAAGGCGTGGACAACCAGACAGGCGGATCTATCGAGAAAGTTAAGATCCGTACAATCCTTACATGTAAATGTAAAGTTGGTATCTGTGCGAAATGTTACGGTGCGAACCTTGCAACCGGCGAGCCGGTACAGGTTGGTGAATCTGTCGGTATCATCGCTGCTCAGTCTATCGGTGAGCCAGGTACACAGCTTACCATGCGTACTTTCCACAGTGGTGGTGTTGCCGGTGGAGATATCACACAGGGTCTTCCTCGTGTCGAGGAGCTTTTTGAGGCAAGAAAGCCGAAAGGTCTTGCCATCATCACAGAGATTCCTGGTGTTGCTGTTATCAATGACACTAAGAAGAAACGTGAAGTTATCGTTACAGATCAGGAAACAGGTGAATCCAAGACTTACCTTATTCCATACGGATCCCGTATCAAGATCACAGACGGACAGATCCTTGAAGCAGGTGATGAACTTACAGAAGGTAGCGTAAATCCGCATGATATCCTGAGAATTAAGGGTGTACGTGCAGTTCAGGATTATATGATCCGTGAAGTACAGCGTGTATATCGTCTCCAGGGTGTTGAGATCAGCGATAAGCATATCGAAGTTATCGTTCGTCAGATGCTGAAGAAAATCCGTATCGAAGATAACGGAGATACAGAATTCCTTCCTGGAACACTGGTTGACTTCCTTGAATACGAGGACGTTAACGAGCAGATGGAAAAAGAAGGCAAACAGCCTGCAGATGGAAAACAGGTTATGCTTGGTATTACCAAGGCATCTCTTGCTACAAACTCCTTCCTGTCAGCCGCTTCCTTCCAGGAAACAACTAAAGTTCTGACTGAAGCCGCTATCAAGGGTAAAGTTGACCCGCTGATCGGTCTGAAAGAGAACGTAATCATCGGTAAACTGATTCCTGCAGGTACCGGTATGAAACGCTACAGAGATGTAAGACTCAACAGCACAATGCCTGAACCGGAAGTAAAGGTTGAAGATATAGCCGAAGGACTTACGGAAGATGAAGAAATCAAAGATGATGAGATGATCACAATGGATGAAGAACTTCCGGAAGACGAAGAATTCGATGTTGAAGAATCTGATGAAGAAGAGGCTGCTGAAGACGAAGCTGATGATCAGGCTTCAGACGAGGCAGAAGACAACGAATGATCCAACGGAGTAGATAACTTATCCGGACTGATTTGATATGAATTCACAAGAGAACTATCTGTGCCGACAGATTTTGCCGGCGAGGTAGTTCTCTTTTATTTTCCGGAACATTCCATTGCCGAAAAAAGAGAAAAATACAAAGAAACTGCTTTTTGTGTTATAATACCAGTACATTATGAGCAGGTAATGAACTGTGAAGTATTTTTACAGTTATGATAAATATACATTTTTGTTTCCGGTAACAGCTTGTAAAAAGCATTGACCGGGACAGGGAAGGAAATAGAAATTGAACAGAAATGGAGGTGCAATATGGATAAAGAACTTCCGGTTTCAGCATGGCCGGAATGGAAAATCATAGAGAAAATCGGCGAAGGCTCTTTTGGAAAGGTGTATAAGGCACAGAGAACAGAACGTGGAAAATCTTTCTATTCTGCTATCAAGATCATCAATATACCCGGAAGCCAGAGCGAGTTGAACAGCGTACGTTCTGAAACAGGGGATGAGCAGTCCACAAGACAGTATTTTCAGAATCTGGTTGAGGAATGTATTCAGGAAATCAGTACCATGGAATACTTTCGAGGAAACTCTTACATTGTCTCTGTAGAAGATTTTAAGGTTATGGAATATCTGGATGTCATTGGATGGGAGATTTCCATAAGGATGGAATATCTGACAAGTTTTATGGATTACTGTGCGGAAAAGCAGCTTACTGAGAAAGAGGTAATAAAGCTGGGAATGGATTTGAGTAAGGCACTGGAATATTGCCGGAAACTTAAGATCATTCACAGGGATATCAAGCCGGAGAATATTTTTGTATCCAGATTTGGCGATTTTAAGCTTGGAGATTTCGGAATTGCACGTGAACTTGAGCGAACCATGAGCGGATTTTCCAAGAAAGGTACTTACTCTTATATGGCGCCTGAGATGTATAAAGGTGAGAAATATGACAGCAGGGTAGATATTTATTCTCTTGGGATTGTGCTGTACAGGCTGATGAATCATAACAGACTGCCATTTATGAGTCTGGAAAAACAGTTTATCACTTACAGGGATAAGGAAAATGCATTAAATAAGCGTGTTGCAGGAGAGCAGATGAGTGCACCTGTGGATGCAGGAACACAGTTTGCCCGTATTATCATGAAGGCCTGTGCTTATGATCCTGCACAGAGATATCAGACACCGGAGGAGCTTTATAGTGCGCTGGATGATCTGAAAAATGGAAGATCTGGCAGAATCCGGCAGTTACAAAACGGTGTTCAGAAAGCAGGAACGGATAAAACAGAATCATATAGTGCAATTGCACAGAACGGCAGAGCAGCACAGAATGTTACATCAGATGCCGAAAATGTACGAAAAAGTACAGTGCAGAATACGTCAGTACAGAATACCCGGGGAAATAAAAAAACATCAGATTTTCAGAATGCTGCAAAAAGAAAACGTGCTGTAAACAATGTTCCGGCGAGCAGCTTTACAGATAAAGAAACAATGTCAGTTGTAGCAGAACAGAAAATACAGCCACAGGAAACGCCATCAGAAACAGTTGCGATAAGATCTGCGCGTGCTGTGGAAGCCAGAAAGCGAAGACGCAGGAAGAAACAGCTGCTGCGCAGGGCATTGCTTTCAATTGTGGCAGGTACAGCGATACTTATGATGGCCGCCGTCTATTACAGAGTAAGTACAGATCATGCTCAGGAAGGACAGGAGGATAATCCGATCGCAATTCTGGATGATGAGAAATACAGCTCCACAAAATCCGGATCCAAAGATTTCTCCAAAGCTCTGGATACGATCAAGGAGCAGGCAACAACTATCACAGATAATCTGAACAGTTACGACTGGGTTGGAACAGAAGGAACTGTTCTGCGATATCTGAGAAGGGTAAAGACCACTCAGCAGGCAGATGGAAATCTGGATATTGAGAGTGAATGCATGAAAGCTCTGGTCTATCCGGCAGAATCCGGAGATGGAGTTTATGAAGAATATTTCTACTGGGGAGAGAAGTTATTCTTTGCATATATCTGGTATGATGAAACTTCAGAATATTATTATTATAACGACGGCGAACTGATAAGATGGATCGATTCCAATGGAAAGTGTCACGATAACGAAAAAGATAATGAGGAATTCGTGAAACGTGGCGAGAAATACTGGAACAATTCATTGAAAGCATTGAAGGGAGAAGGAACAAAGACAGATAATGGCAATGTATCAGATTGAATGTGCATATACCTGCCATACAGGAAATATCCGGGCAAATAATGAAGATAATTTCTGGTGTTTTGGGGAATCCCTTCCGGTGAACAATGAAGGAACAAAGGGTATCTGCTCAAAGATTATTTCGGGTAACAGAGCACCGGCAATGGCGGTATTTGACGGTATGGGAGGAGAAAGCTGCGGCGAGATTGCAGCCTTTCTTGCATCAGAAGAATTTGGAAAATTTTATAATGCGAATAAAAGAATGCTGAGGGATATGCCGGAAGATTTTATAGACGATGTATGTGAGAAGATGAATCAGGCAGTATGCAGATATGGAACAGATCATCATATTTGGAGTATGGGAAGCACAATGGCAATGCTCCTCTTTACACCAGAGTCTATGTTTGCCTGCAATCTTGGGGACAGTAGGATTTATTTTATGGATGGCGGTAAGCTTCAGCAGATTTCCACAGACCATGTTTTTGGTGGTACGGCAGTTGGGAAAGCCCCGTTAACCCAGTATCTTGGACTTCCTGAAGAGCTGCAGAGACTGGAGCCTTCTGTGACAGAAATCGAGCATAAGGAGGGATACAGATATCTTCTGTGCTCAGATGGAGTAACAGATATGCTTTCGGACAGTGAGATAGAGGCGATTCTGTCACAGGATATGGAAATCTCGGAGATCGTAAATGATCTTCTTAAAAATGCTCTCCAAAAAGGTGGTAGAGATAATGTGACGATCGTGCTCTGTGAAGTACAGAAGCTGGATACAGTCCGCAGAATGAAAGAATGGATGAAAAATCTGAAAGATAAAAATGAGAGGTGGGGCAGCATGAAGAACCGTATGCAGGATCTGGATTTTGAACAGAATGTTGCGTTTGATAAAGTACAGGAGTATGAATTTACCAGAAGGGCGGCACAGAGATTTCGGCAGGTGGTAAGCCTGGACAGTTTTGAAGACGAAGATGCGGATGTTATTTTCCACTATTTATATAAAGAGATGGAACTGGTGTCCTTTGGCGACCATCTGAAGAGATATATTTATGAAAGGGCAGAGCTGGAAGAACCCTTCTCGGAGGTTCCACAGGAAGTGTATAAGGAGATCATAGTAGATTCCTTTAAGGAAACCTATACGCCCAAATCCATGAATCCTACCTCTACCAAGTTGTCGGCACTGGTGAATAACTGGCTGAATCAGGCATCTGTAAAAAGAGAAACTGTTTTTCTTCTGGGGTTTGGGTTGAAAATGACCACAGAGGATGTGTCGGATTTCCTGACAAGAGTACTGAAAGAACAGGATTTTGATTTTCACAATCCGGACGAGGTGATCTACTGGTATTGTTACAGTACGCAGCAGGGTTATCATAAAGCAGAGGAATTGAAAAAAAATATGAGATACTCGCTCCTGTGGAAGTGGAAAATACTCAGGTTTTATACGGAAGCAACCTGTGCCTTGATACGGAGGAGAAACTGATCGATTATCTTGCCCGACTGAAATCAAAAAGAGTAGATCCCATATCTGAGAAAAGTCAGGCATTTCAGGAGTTTACAAAGCTTTTATATCATGCGAAGCAGATTATTGCCGGACTGTATCAGCATGATGAAGAGGAAAAAGGTGGGGATAAGGTGTGGACAGCAGAAAGAATTACACCTTCTGATGTGGAAAAAGTAATCTGCAGCGGAATCCCCATCAACAAAATGGGCAATCTGAAGAAAATGTCTGCTTCCATTCTGGCAAAGCATTTCAGCCAGAAGCGTTTCAGCAGGCAGAGGATTACAAATATTTTAAGCCACAAACTCCCAGTGGAGCGCTTTGACCTGATCACACTGGAATTCTTTATCGTATCCCAGGAAATGGAGGATGATGATCCTTTTAACAGATACAAGCATTTTCTGGATGAGATCAGGATATTCTGCTTCGATGTGGAATGGGAGAGATATACATAGTAATCCATACGAATGTTTCCTTCTCATGTGCCTTCTCACAGACTGTCCACTGGCAGTATTTTCGGAGATATGGGAGAAGTCCTATGAAGAGGGGGAAGCTGAAGAGGCATAATGGTATCAACAATTGTACAGCCGGTGCCGGATATGGCACGAAAGGCTGTGGAACTTTTATTAAAGAAAATAAAAGGGGAAGAGATTGAGACATTGACGATTCTTCCTGTTGAATTTGCAGAAGGAGGCACAACCCGTTAAGATGTGTCTCCTTCTTTTAACCGAATCAAGTAAGTCCCCTGCGGAGGTTACGAATATCTGTCTGATTTATGACAATTATCTGGATAGACTGTAGATTCAGAAGATTATGTTTATTCATTATAATATCCGTAGATAGCGCGTGCATCTGCAGCAATGGTGCTTTGGGCTGCACCGGTATCAGTAAGATCCTGTGACATAAAGCATACTACAAGGTCAATTCCTTTGGCTGTATCATAGATGATCGCTGCATCATTTTCTACAGTGTCAAGTTCGCCGGTCTTATTGGCAGTACCGACGCCTTCCGGAAGTTGTGCAGGGATCTTGTTTTTGCGCTGCTGCATTTTTAAGTGATAATACATTGCATCTGCGTTTGGAAGAGTAGAAGCGGGAAGGGTTCCGTTGACAGTCTGGTATATCTGCTTTAAAAAGGTTCCACAGTCTTTGACGGATGTATAGTTGTCGCCGTTTTCTTTACCTGCGAGAAGCAGGCGGTTCATCTGGGTGCTGGTGAAACCATGTTCCTGGCAGAAGTTATTTACTTTTGCCATACCTGCAGAGTCGTTGCCGCCACCTAGCCAGTTGACCAGAGTGTTGGCAGCATCGTTATCACTGACAGTGATCATGGCTGAAATATTACTGTCAATTTCGTCTCCATTGTGAGACTGGGAGAGGGTATCGTAGTTTTCGTATACAGCTCCCATAATATACAGTTTGATCAGGCTTGCTGCTGCATGGGAGTATCGTTGATCATGCCTTCAGAATCTTTCGGCAGGTTGCAGACATAGACGGACCAGGTTCCGTTATCAGCCGGCAGCAGGGACTGTACCTGTTTCAGGAGATTGTCCATGCTGGAATCAGTGTTGTCGGTAAATGTGTTGTTGGAGGAAGGGGAAAGTGTTCCGTTCTGCTGTTCGGATTCAGAAGATGGTTCAGCGGATTCTGACTGTGCAGGAGATGTTTCTCCGGTGGCTGCCTTGACAGAACTTTCCTGTTCTCTTAATTCATCTAACTGATCTGCCTGACTGATAAGGGTATTTGCATCAGTGGAAATCTCCTCTACGGTTTTGGAGAGTGTCTGTACTTTTTGCTGTAGTGTGACGAGATGGTTCAGTGATAAAAATGAAACAGCTGCCAGTGCAATCACTGCAATAGTCAGTATGCCGATCACTATATAGAGAAAAATAGGTTTTTCATTTGGCTTTTTATTCATTGCGGTTTTCCTTTCGTAATTATTATTATTGTAATCAGGATTGCGGGAACTGCGAAGCTGCGTAGCAATCCGCAGATATCAAGTCAGGGGCAAAATGCTTTTTGACACTTACATCATCATGATGCAAAGTAGCTGTCAATGCCATTTGCGATTCCCTGTACCATTGTTTTCTGGAATTCTGCATCATTCATTTTCAGATCGTCATTCTGGCTTGTCATAAATCCCATTTCGAGGATCGTAACAGGAACAGTGCTCCAGTTAATTCCTGTCATCGTGTCAGTGTACTGGATTCCAAGGTTCTGAAAACCTGTTGCAGCACAGTAGGAATCGATGATGCACCGGGATAATCGATCAGACTGTTCAAACAGTTGTGGGATATAAGGATTATTCTGAGAGGGCGACATGGTCAGTGCTCCTGATGCAGTATGGGAATCATCGCCGTTTGCATGGATGCGGACATAGATTTCTGCGCCCTGTGAAGCAGCATATTGTGCGCGTTCCATGTTGCTGATGGCTGTTTCATTGTCTGTTCGTGTCATGACTACCTGATAGCCTCTCTGTTCCAGTTCATCTTTTAGTTGAAGAGAGACTTCCAGATTGAGCTGGTATTCGGGAACACCGCTGTAGGTTCCTGAGTGCCGCTGGTACATTTTGCTTTCATTTCAGAAGAACCGGGACCGTTGGGCTCCGGGGCACTCATATCTACGGACTCACTCTGATGCCCTGGATCGATTCCTATTATATGTCCGTCTGTTTCGGCATCGGAGGAGAAAACGCTGGCACTGGAATCAGAAGAGGCACGGGTGCTGTTCTGGCTGAATACAGAAGGCTTTGATGAAGCTTCTTCCGGGATTTCAGCTTTTTCTTTTGTTTTCTTTTGTGTGGCTGTCTGTTGTTTTTGTTTCATGCGATTGATATTTGACTGGACTGTGTCTATGGCGGTAGTGTACTTGTCTACTGCCTGTTTGACTTCGTCGTGTTTTGCAGTGATCTGTTCGGAGATTGTATCGACTTCTTTTTCAGTGGTGAGGATCTGGTGCAGTGTGGTCCTGTTAAAGAAGATCAGGCTATGATGCACAGGAGTCCTGTCAGAAACAGAAGGATGCTGATCATGCTGGGTTTCTTCATATATTATAGTGTCCTTTCCTGAGTTTATAGAATGTTATAGAATGTTATAGTGTGTCTGCAAGTTGATTTGCCTGCTTTGGTTGTTATTATAATAAAAGGGAGGGGGAAATGCAATTGTTAGTAGGGGGACGCGCCGGATAATATTTATTTTGTGTGCGGTTTCGGACGCTAAGAGATACTAAGTCAGCAGAAATCTGCTAAAAGCATGAGCAGCCCTCTCAAACTCGCTACGTTGCAAACTTCGCTCAAACACGTGAGACGGTCTGCTCATAACGCAGATTTCCGCAGACTAAGTATCTCTAAGCATCCTGCAAATGCACACAAAATAAATATTATCCGGCGCTGGGATTCGCAGTGGGGAAGTGGCAGTAAAGTGGTTGGAGGGGGAGCATATTGTCAGATAAGTTTAATATGGTGATGTAGTGTATGAGGAAAGGATTTTTTGGTTATGATAAAAATATGAAAAAATACTGTAAAATTCAGGAGAAATGCCTTGACAGTGTGAGTTTTACGGGATATAATGAGCAAGCGTGCAAAAGGAACGTTTAATTTTTTTGTGCGTAATTACATGAATAGCAACCGCAAGGCCCCATAGAGAAATCTATGGAGAAATAAATCGGGAGGTGAAATGGAATGCCAACATTCAACCAGTTAGTAAGAAAAGGACGCCAGACATCTGTAAAGAAATCTACAGCTCCGGCTCTCCAGAAAACATTCAACTCTTTAAGAAAGAAAGCAGTTGAACAGTCTGCACCACAGAAACGTGGCGTTTGTACAGCAGTTAAGACTGCAACTCCTAAGAAGCCTAACTCAGCTCTTAGAAAAATCGCCAGAGTTCGTCTTTCCAACGGAATCGAAGTAACAAGCTACATCCCAGGAGAAGGTCACAACCTTCAGGAGCATAGCGTTGTTCTTATCCGTGGTGGAAGGGTTAAGGACTTACCTGGTACAAGATACCACATCATCAGAGGTACTCTTGATACTGCAGGTGTTGCTAACAGAAAACAGGCCCGTTCTAAATACGGCGCTAAGAGACCGAAAAAGAAATAATTCTAAAAAGGTTTCATAAGAATTTTAAGAACTGATCCTATTGTTTGGGACAGCAGGAATTAATCAATCGAAAATTCACGGAAGACTAGAACTATGAATTTGTACGGTATTCCATATACCCTGCCGGTTGCGGGTTAAATATAGGACCTTACCAGTGCGAACATGCAATAGTTATCTGCGTGAGTACCGATGATTTAATCACAATGATTAAGGAGGGAAGTAACGTGCCACGTAAAGGACATACTCAGAAAAGAGACGTTCTGGCAGATCCAATGTACAACAATAAAGTGGTTACCAAACTTATCAATAACATCATGTTAGACGGTAAGAAAGGTGTAGCACAGAAAATTGTTTACGGTGCATTCGCCAGAATCGAAGAAAAAGCTGGTAAACCAGCACTTGAAGTTTTCGAAGAGGCTATGAACAACATCATGCCACTTCTTGAAGTAAAAGCTAGACGTATCGGTGGTGCTACTTATCAGGTTCCGATCGAGGTAAGAGCAGACAGACGTCAGGCACTGGCTCTTCGCTGGTTAACAATGTTCTCTCGTAAAAGAGGCGAGAAAACAATGGAAGAAAGACTTGCAAATGAGCTTTTAGATGCAATGAACAACACAGGTGCATCCGTTAAGAGAAAAGAAGACATGCACAAGATGGCTGAGGCAAATAAAGCATTTGCTCACTATCGCTTCTAATATAGGAGGAAAATCCATTGGCTAAAGAGGGAAGAGAATATCCATTAGAGCGTACCAGAAATATTGGTATTATGGCTCATATCGATGCGGGTAAAACAACTCTTACAGAACGTATCCTGTATTATACAGGTGTCAACTATAAGATTGGTGATACTCATGAAGGTACTGCTACCATGGACTGGATGGAACAGGAGCAGGAGAGAGGTATCACAATCACTTCAGCGGCTACAACATGTCACTGGACTCTGGAAGAGAACTGCAAACCGAAGCCAGGTGCTCTGGAACATCGTATCAACATCATTGATACCCCAGGTCACGTTGACTTCACAGTAGAAGTTGAGCGTTCTCTTCGTGTACTTGACGGTGCTGTCGGCGTTTTCTGTGCTAAGGGTGGTGTTGAACCGCAGTCTGAAAACGTATGGCGTCAGGCCGACACTTACAATGTACCACGTATGGCATTCATCAACAAGATGGATATCCTTGGTGCAAACTTCTACGGTGCAGTAGAGCAGATCAAGACTCGTCTTGGTAAAAACGCAATCTGCTTACAGCTGCCAATCGGAAAAGAAGATGATTTCAAAGGAATCATTGACTTATTCGAAATGAAAGCTTACATCTACAACGATGAAAAAGGTGATGACATCTCCATCGTTGATATTCCTGAAGACATGAAGGAAGATGCTGAGCTTTATCATACAGAGCTCATTGAGAAAATCTGTGAGCTTGATGACGACTTAATGATGGAATATCTTGAAGGTGAAGAACCAACTGTAGAGAAACTGAAAGCAACATTAAGAAAAGCTACATGCGAGTGTACTGCTGTTCCGGTTTGCTGCGGTTCTGCTTACAGAAACAAAGGTGTTCAGAAACTTCTTGATGCTATTCTTGAGTACATGCCAGCTCCAACAGACATCCCTCCAATCCAGGGTGTTGATCTGGACGGCAACGAAGTAGTGAGACATTCTTCTGATGAAGAACCATTCTCAGCTCTGGCATTTAAGATCATGACAGACCCATTCGTTGGTAAACTTGCATATTTCCGTGTATACTCCGGTACAATGAATTCCGGTTCTTATGTACTTAACGCTACTAAGGACAAGAAAGAACGTGTTGGACGTATCCTTCAGATGCATGCTAACAAACGTATGGAACTTGATAAAGTATATTCCGGTGATATCGCTGCAGCTATCGGATTCAAATTCACAACAACTGGTGATACAATCTGTGACGAGCAGCATCCGGTAATCCTGGAGTCCATGGAATTCCCAGAACCAGTTATCGAGCTGGCTATCGAGCCTAAGACTAAAGCTGGACAGGGTAAACTTGGTGAAGCTCTTGCAAAACTTGCAGAAGAAGACCCGACATTCCGTGCACATACAGATCAGGAAACAGGACAGACCATTATCGCTGGTATGGGTGAGCTTCATCTGGATATCATCGTTGACCGTCTCCTTCGTGAATTCAAGGTAGAGGCTAACGTAGGTGCTCCTCAGGTTGCTTACAAAGAGACAATCACCAAATCTGTTGATGTAGACAGCAAGTATGCAAAACAGTCCGGTGGTCGTGGACAGTATGGTCACTGTAAAGTTAAATTCCAGCCTATGGATGCCAACGGAGAAGAACTGTACAAGTTCGAATCCACAGTTGTTGGTGGTGCTATTCCGAAGGATACATCCCTGCAGTTGGCGAAGGTATCGAAGAGGCTATGAAAGCCGGTATCCTTGGCGGATTCCCGGTAGTCGGCGTATATGCTAACGTATATGATGGTTCTTACCATGAAGTCGACTCTTCTGAAATGGCATTCCACATTGCAGGTTCTCTTGCATTCAAGGATGCTATGCAGAAAGCAGCTCCTGTACTTCTTGAGCCGATCATGAAGGTAGAGGTTACAACACCTGAAGATTACATGGGTGATGTTATCGGTGACATCAACTCCCGTCGTGGACGTATCGAAGGTATGGAAGATATCGGCGGTGGTAAGATGATCCGCGGATATGTACCGCTTTCCGAAATGTTCGGATATGCTACAGATCTTCGTTCCAGAACACAGGGACGTGGTAACTACTCTATGTTCTTTGAGAAATATGAGCAGGTTCCGAAGTCTGTACAGGAAAAAATCCTTTCTAAGAAAGACTGATAATTATTGATCATCTGCAGTCTGCCGGTGTTTAAAGCCGGCAGGGTGTAGGAGATATAAAGTTACTGTTCACTATGTTCTCAGTAATGTGTGGACTGTAATGATACAACAATTGATAATAATACACTGTTTATAGTGTGAAACTTATCAAATTGTATAAAATGCTTGCAAATATTCCGGTTATGCAATATAATCAAGGATAGCAAGTTTAAAACCGAAAAAGGCGCTCTATAATAATATATGAGCCAAATGTTTTAAGGAGGACGTTTTAAAATGGCAAAAGCTAAGTTTGAGAGAACAAAACCGCATTGTAACATTGGTACCATCGGACACGTTGACCATGGTAAAACAACTTTAACAGCAGCTATCACAAAAGTTCTGTCTGAAAGAGTTGCTGGTAACACAGCTACAGATTTCGCTAATATCGATAAAGCTCCAGAAGAAAGAGAACGTGGTATTACAATTTCTACAGCACACGTTGAGTATGAAACAGAGCATAGACACTATGCACACGTTGACTGCCCAGGCCATGCTGACTACGTTAAGAACATGATCACAGGTGCAGCTCAGATGGATGGTGCTATCCTCGTTGTTGCTGCTACAGATGGTGTTATGGCTCAGACTAAAGAGCACATCCTTCTTTCCCGTCAGGTAGGTGTTCCTTACATCGTTGTATTCATGAACAAATGTGATATGGTTGATGATGAAGAACTTCTTGAACTGGTAGAAATGGAAATCCGTGAACTCTTAAGCGAGTATGACTTCCCAGGAGATGACATCCCGGTTATCCGTGGATCAGCTCTTAAAGCTCTTGAAGATCCGAGCAGCGAGTGGGGAGACAAGATCATGGAACTTATGGATGCTGTTGACAGCTACATTCCAGACCCACAGCGTGACACAGATAAACCATTCGTAATGCCTGTAGAGGACGTATTCTCTATCACAGGTCGTGGTACAGTTGCTACTGGTAGAGTAGAAGCTGGTGTACTTCATGTATCTGACGAAGTTGAAATCGTTGGTATCAAAGAAGAAACACGTAAAGTTGTTGTAACTGGTATCGAAATGTTCCGTAAACTCCTTGATGAAGCTCAGGCTGGTGATAACATCGGTGCACTTCTTCGTGGTGTTCAGAGAAACGAAATCGAGCGTGGACAGGTTCTTGCTAAACCAGGAACACTTACATGCCATACAAAATTCACAGCTCAGGTTTACGTTCTGACAAAAGATGAAGGTGGACGTCATACTCCATTCTTCAACAACTATCGTCCACAGTTCTACTTCAGAACAACAGACGTAACAGGTGTTTGCAACCTTCCAGAAGGAACAGAAATGTGCATGCCTGGAGATAACATCGAAATGACAATCGAACTGATCCACCCAATCGCTATGGCTCAGGGTCTTACTTTCGCTATCCGTGAAGGTGGACGTACTGTTGGATCAGGACGTGTTGCTACAGTTATCGAATAATTATAGCATAACATCTTAATTATATATATTGAGTACCGCAAGGTACATTGTGTCCAAACGTAAGATACCCCGGAACCGCAAGGTTTCCGGGGTTTTTCTGTTGCCTGGAAACATAAAAATTATGAAAAATAATTCTATATTAAAATATGGATATTTGATGAAATCTTTGCTGTTGAATGAAGAAGAACCGATATATGGAAAATATGGAATGTTGCGAAAACAGTTCCTGAAGGAACACAGATCAGCAAAATATCAATACTTGCTATTGACTGGAAAGCTGACGGAACACCTGAATCAGATTGATCAGGAAGCCAGAAAGCAGGTGGAAATACTTATGGAACAGATGGTGAAAAAACAGGGTGCGACGGAAGAATTAAAGGCACAGGATCAGATGAAGTGGGTTAGATTAATGATTAATATAAAATCCAGTGCAGAAGAAATTGTAGTGAAAAATACGATATATATGTAGGTGGAAATAGGCGGTCGAAAAGGATTGCTTTTTTCTGTTTTGTGTGTATTGGAATAGTATTTTAAAATGAACTATGGTAGAATAAAGTAAAGACAAATCGAGAGCTTTTGGATAAAATTTTGAAAATTATCGAGAAAGTTACTATGAAAAAATGTAGATATTGTGGCAAAGAATTAGATAGTAATTTGGAATTTTGTAGCAGTGAGTGCGAAAACAGCTATAGAAAGATAATTGAAAAAGATAGACATAAAATTAAGTATTTCATTTCGGGCATTATTTTAGGGTTTTTAGCTATGTTTTATGGTGTTGTGTCAAGCCGCAATTGCATGATTGGAAGTGGAATTATAGTAATGGGGGTCACTGTTGTTTTGCTTCCATTTACTACTTCAGAAACAACTGCTTTATTTGGAAATAAAAAGGCGAGATTTATTGGAAGAATACTAGGCATGATACTTATAGCGGTTGGAATATGGGTAGGGTTTATTTGATGACAACTTTAGTCTTTAGAGCAAATTAATCAGAAGTTGAGAGGAGATCTCTGTAATGTTTATATTTTTATCTGCGTGTTCACTTTTAGTACCGTTATCTATGATTATATTGGGATATACGTGGAAAGATAAGCCTCCTAAAGATCGGCAGGGGAGTTCGGGATATCGAACTACTATGTCAAGGATGAATGATGAAACATGGAGATATGCACACAGGTGTTGGGGCTGGATAAACTTTGTTTTAGGAATCATCCTGGTGATACTATCGATTTTTATTTTGATTTTAACGGAAGATGATACAAACTTTGAAATGATTTCTGTTTATTTGGTGTTTTTACAATTAGGAATTATGGTGCTTACAATTATTCCGACAGAATTTTTGTTGCATAAACATTTTACAAAGCAAGGAATGAAAAAATAGCTAATTTCCAATTGGCGGAAATGAAAATCGGAAGTTGGAGGATTGAATTATGTGGAATGAATTAGGTATAAGTGGAGGAACCGCAATTGTTATTTTGATTGCGCTGTATTTCGTTATCAAATGGGCAGTGAAAAATGGCATCAAAGAAGCTACAGTGCTATCACTGGAAAGAAAACTGATGAAGATATCCAAAACGAAAAAGAGTTGAAAGAACTTGGATTGGATTCAGAAGATCAATAACTTCAAGTTTGTGGAATCGACTGAAAGGAAGCATTATATGTTCTATATTATTTTTGACTTTGCAATGGCAGTGATTATGCTTTTATTTGGAATATGGTTTTATAGGTCAAAAGGACAAGCATCCAAATTCTTGTCTGGTTATAATATGAAATCAGCAGAAGAACGAAAAAAATATGATGAAAATGCTATGTGTAAGGCATATGGGAAGAGAATGATGTTTATGTCAATTCCTTTTATTGCTGGAATGATTATAGATATTTGGCATATAGGAACTGGTTGTTTAATTGCATGGGTGATATGGTTTGTTATGTTTATTCTGCTGCTTATGGATAGACATAAAAGAGAAGGTTAATTTATAGAGGAATAGAATGCTTTTGGGGTGAAAATACCGTTTATTTGTTTTAGACATACGATGTCCGGTTGAAAATTAGCGGATTCTCGTTTTATGTCGTGGTAATTTGGGTACATATTGGTAAGCTGTAAGTGGAAGAGAGGTAGAGACATGGACACAAAAAAGATTGGAGTTTTTTTAAAGCAATGTCGTAAAGAAAAGAATCTTACGCAAGAGCAGCTTGCCGAGAAGTTTGAGGTATCTGCAAGAACAGTTTCCAGATGGGAAACAGGAATAAATATGCCAGATCTCAGTATACTTGTTCAACTTGCTGAATATTACGATGTTGAGATGAGAGAGCTCCTGGATGGAGAAAGGAGCCAGACTATGAATAAAGAGATGAAAGAAACACTGGACAAAGTTGTGGTGTATGAAGGATGGGTGAAACAAAAAGCATTAAAGGCTGGAAATCTTGCATTTGCATCAATGTTTGTGATTAGTGTGTTAGCGATTATTATTCAGATGTTATTAACTGTGGATATTCGCTTGGTTTTAGGAGAGACAGCAACTACTTTGGTAGGAGGAATCCTGTACGCCTCTATTATGGTGTATAATGGAATATGGGATAAATGTTTGCCAAAAAGTGCTACTATATGGCGAGATTTTCTCACCAGTGTGATATGTGCAGGAATTTTTACAGTCATCTATGGCATATGTTTATTTAGAATGGGAGCTACAGAAACACAGGTAACACGATTAGCATTGGGATTTCTGATTGGTATTATTATTGTGGCATTTATTATTCTTAGGCTCTTGGCATTTATTAATCGAAAAAGAAACCAGAATTCGTCAAATGTTCAGGAGAAAAAGGAAACTTCTCTATCTAAGGCAGAATGGACAAAAATTTATAATGCACAGAATATAGTAGAGACAGAACAACTTGTAGAAATGTTAAAGCAAAATGGAATAGTAGCTTTTTCTCAGGAAGCAGGTGCGAATGTTGCAATGCATGGGGCACCAGGATTTGGAATATATGGTGTGGATATATTTGTGAAAACCGATGATGCAGAGAAGGCAGTACAGTTGATCAAGGAGATTAATAACCAAGAATGAAGAAAATTTTTGACATTTTCACACATGCGTGCTAATATGATTATAGAAAAAGAGTGCTACCGATAGACGGTTAGTCCACATACTTAATTGATTAAAAATAACCGTTCAGTTTGCGAGGCTGGGGCGGGTTTTTTTGTGTCTTGTTATTATCTTTGCCGAATGTGTATCCGGTACAAAAGCAGGTGATGCCGAAGCTCACGACTGCAATAAAGTCCACAATACTCATTGGCTTAGCCCTCCTTTCCAGTGGATTCTCTTTCTTACACATATCTGCGTTTAAAGAATGTTCCGGATTATTTCCATAAAAGCGAAGTCCGGCATACCATTTCTGTGTTTCTGTTTCTATATCACCGGGAAATTTATTATTTATATCCAGTTCATACCAGAGTTCATTGGATTCATGATTGATGAGAGACTGGAATCTGCTATCAAACAGACTGGTGTGAGAGTGCTTATTTTAGATCCGATTCAGGCATACCTTGGAGGAACAATGGATATGAACCGGGCAAATGAAGCAAGGGATATGACAAAAAGATTGAGCTTGCTGGCAGAAAAGTATAAATGTGCAATTTTATTAATCGGACACATGAATAAAGCTGGGGGAAATAAAGCTGCACATAGAGGAATGGGTTCGATTGACTTTTTTGCGGTAGCCAGAAGCGTATTACTGGTAGGAAGAATAGAGGGAGAATCGGATTTAAGAGCAGTGGTTCAGATTAAAAATAATCTGGCTGCATTTGGACATTCCAAAGCATTTCGCGTGACAGAAACAGGATTTGAGTGGATAGGTGACTATGAAATCACCGCAGATGAGGTGCTTGGTGGAATTGCCCCAAAGGTAAATAAAATGGAACAGGCAAAAAAGATGCTGAGGGAACTGGCAGAAACGTCAACTTCTGTGCAAAGCAGTGAAATCTTTGATATGGCAGAAGATTTGAATATTTCTAAAAGAACACTGGAAAATGCAAAAAAGGAACTTGGAATTAAGGCAAGACGAATCGGCAATTCATGGTATTGGGATTTAGATAAAGTTAAGCCGGAATAAATTAAGGGTGCAACATTGCAGAGTATATAGAAAATGCGGAATTAAAATGCAAGGTTGCAATCTGTAAAGACATTGCAGTGTTGCGTCCTTACATAAATTGTAAGAAGGTGAGAATTTGAAAAACGTTATGATTCCAGAGGAGTTATTTGGAAAGATTATAAAATATCATTTACTGGATCAGGAACAGGAAGCAGATGATATAAGAAAAGGTTTAGAGAAAAAGCTGGATGCAATGGTAAATCGTGAGGTATACAGTAAATCCAAAACTGCACCAACAAAAGAAGAACGGGAAAAGTTCCGACAGGAGTATCTGGACAGAAAAGGAATGCAAGAGAGTTTTCGATGGTAACAGTTCTTATTGACTATCTTTTTACAGGAGCGTGTCACGCACCTGTGAGAAGTAAACAAGGAGAAAGTTGGTAAGGTGCAGACGGAAAACTATGGCTGGAATGTGAGATTACTGTAAATTTGATAGTTGTGAAGAAGGGAGAAAGATACAATGAAACAGGGAAGATTAGGATATAACAGCAGTAATGACAGATATGGGTTATTAGCGTCGGACTTATGGATTGATACGGGATTTCACTGTGGAGAAGGTCTTGAGGTACTGGTTGATGATAAGTGGGTACGGACAAGAATGGAGATGAATCCGGCAAGAGAATGGTATCTGGTGGGAACACCATATTGCGGAGATCTGGAATATGTATAGGCAAGAATACCAGAATAATTTAGCGAGAGAGTTACGCAGAAGCCAACCGACTAACGGGAGGTATAAAATAGGTCTTCGCTCCGCTTCGGTCGGTGCAGAACAGACGTCCCCTGGACGTCTTATCCCCCCGGAGCGCAAGGGTACTTTTGATGGACGGAACGGCTGTCGAAAGTGCTTTTGCGTTACTTTTGACAAAAGTAACAAAAACGCCGTATTCGGCGAAAGTTTCTTAATATCTCCATGACTGGCGTAAATAAAAATTATGTGCTATCTGGCACTTGCTCAGAAAAGAGGTGAGAAACATTATGATAAAACGAACAATTAGCGGTATGATAGGGAAAGGTTCTTTGGCCCATAACAGGAGAGAGTTTTTCGCAGAAATGTTGATCCGGATAGAGTGCAGTTAAATATTTGTTACCAGAATGAAAATCTGAAGGAAGTCTATAAAGAGTTATTTGTGATGCTGTGGAGAGATACAACCTTGGGAAAAGAAAGGATCGGCAGATTACAAATTACTATGATAAAATCCGGCAGGGAAAACAAGAGAAGTTGTTCCACGAAGCGATTTTCCAGATTGGAAATCGTGAAAATATGGCTGTAAAAGTACTGGATGAATATGTAAAGGACTTCCAGAAACGGAATCCAACGCTACGAAAGCAGTTCTTAAAAGAACACAGATCAGCAAGGTATCAGTATCTGTTATTGACTGGAAAACTGAATGAACATCTGAATCAGACTGATCAGGAAGTTAGAGAACAGGTGGAAATGTTTATGAAACAGATGGCAGAAAAAAAGGTGTAACTGAAGAATTAAAGGTACAGGATCAGATGAAGTGGGTTGGGTTAATGAATAATATAAAAGTTAGTGCAGAAGAGATTATATTGAAAAACATGGTATATGTGTGAGTGTGAGAGAAGAGATCGCTCTTTTACACTTTTGTATATATTAGAATAGCACTTTAGAAAGCACTATGGTATAATAAAGTGAAGGTTATTAACAGTTAAATATAAATTATAAAATCATATGAGCACATGTTGAGTTTTATAAGATATTAGAGTAGAATATTATTGAAAGGAGTTGATGCTTTGAGTAAATATTATTCTATACATGAATTTTCAAAAATTATAGGCGTATCTGCCCAGACATTACGAAATTGGGATGCCAATGGAAAACTTCATCCGCATCATACTACAGTAAGTGGCTATAGATA
>ENA-OQDE01000237-OQDE01000237.1-human-gut-metagenome-genome-assembly--contig:-NODE-237-length-35794-cov-42.562705_pt1 | contig 35794 bp, 40 predicted proteins | sample MGYA00242768_ERZ504595 | MGnify/ENA primary metagenome ERZ504595 (study PRJEB26092, sample SAMD00036307) | human gut metagenome | host: Homo sapiens | study: EMG produced TPA metagenomics assembly of... | reverse complement strand
GCGCCGGCGCCGCCACGCCCGAAGCCGCCCGCACGGCCTCCGAGCGCTTCAACGCCACGCGGATCCGTGCGAACAGCTCCTCAATCGCAAACGGCTTGGTCAGGTAATCGTCGGCGCCGGCATCAAGCCCGGCCACCTTGTCCATCACGGCATCGCGCGCGGTGACCATGATCACCGGTACATCCTTGTGCTTGCGGACGCGTCGCAGCACCTCCATGCCGTTGAGCTGCGGCAACAGCACATCGAGCAGAATAAGATCGTAGTTGCGCTCCAGCGCCAGGTCCACGGCGGTGCGGCCATCGGCGGCGTGTTCCACCTGGTAGCCTCGTGCTCCAGCTCGAGCGTCATAAAGCGGGCGATTTTCTCCTCGTCCTCTACGATCAGGATCTGTGCCATGCGTGCCCCCGTCTGCGATTACTTGTCGTCGTTCAGATTTTGCTTGATGTCGTCCGCGGCATCGGCAGCGTGATTCATAAGGTTGTTGATGCTGTCGGGTACGTCGCCGTCGCTATCGATGCGGTAACGCATGCCAAAGAACAGGCCAATCAGCATCAGCATATCGTGGCGCCCCAGGCAAACAGCGCGACGATGGGGATCAGGATGGGAATGTTGAGGATGATCGCGTCGCGGCGCGTGGCGATAAACTTGGTGTCCAGGCTCAGGCGGAAGAGCTTTTTGAGGTACTCCCACACGCTGTCCATCTTCTTGGAGAAGTCGGTCTTTTCGCTCGACTTCTCGTAGGCGGCCTGCGCGGCGACCATCTCGGCTGAGGGCTCATCGACTGGCGCGGACTCGGTGGCGGCGTGCGCGACGTGGTCTGGGTCTTGCCCTGCGACTCGAGCCAAATGATGGCATCCAAAACGTTGCCGTCGGCAGCGTCGAGCGCGGCCTTGGCATCGGTGTAGCTCACGCTGCACTTGGTGCGGATGGTTTCAACTTTTTCGAGGTCGTCCATGACCTGTCCTTTCGTTCGATGGGCGCGACGCCGGGCAATTTGCTCGGGCGCGAGCGTTGCGTTCGGCGGTTTGCGTTGCGCGCCCCGCCCTTGGTCGAACTCTATAGTGCAGGTTATAGATTAAGCGATTCTTGAGCCAAGATTAATGTTGGATGAGTTTTTGGGTGGTGCGGAGGCGGGCAGGGGCAGAAAAGGCAGGTTTTGCGTGGCGTGAAGGAGGGGCGGTCTGATCTTTGGGATAGCTGATAGCGAGGTCTAATACTTTTCCGAGAAGTGAATGAGTGAAAACGGACCCCCGAAGCATCGACACTTTAGAGGTGCCGCTTCCTGCGGTTTCAATGCTGAAATCCCACGATTTTGCCGCCGAAAAATGCGGATGTTTCAGGGGTCCAAAAACAGCCGTTCACTTCGCGGAAAAGTATTAGACCTCAATAGCGGGGGATGGGGTGCCGGTGCAAAACGGCGTCAGAAATGGGGTAAACAAGGCAAACGGATCTAATGGATCAAAAATCACGTTGCAAAAGTATGAAAATATCCTACAATTGCAGCATGAAGTACTTTAGCAACATAGCGGCGATAAGCGAGCTTTCCGAGAGCGAGGGCGTGTTCACCACAGCCCAGGCGGCTCGCATGGACATCTCTCGAGATGCGCTGGCGCACTCATGCCGCGCAGGGCGTCTTGAACGGATATGCCACGGCGCCTACCGGATGTCTGGAACGCAGCGCCGAGACACCGACGAACTCAACGCCTTTTGGAAGCTCACCAATCCCTCCTTTGCGCGTGGGAGAGAAAACGTCAGTGGGATGGCATCGCCGTGAGCGGTACGACAGCGGCGAACCTGCAGCAAATGGGCGATTTCTATCTGTCCCCCTACAGGATGACCGCGCCCATGCGTATCAATACAAGAAACGAATCCCTTTCTTTTGTAAAGCGCGAGATTGCTGAGCGGGACATCGTTTGGCTCGACGGCCTGCCGGTAACTAAACCCGAGCGCACGCTTGTCGATCTTTGCCTCGATTGCGAGGATCCCTCATTAATTATCGATGCCTATCACGACGCGCTTGGACGTGGACTCGATATACAACGGCTGAAGGATCTTGTAGAGGAGAACTCTAAAACCGCCAAACGACGCGAGCTGATGGCGCCTTTGCTGATGGTACTGAACGGGTAATGCGAAACGGAGGACATGGTGAAGTACAAAACGCCTGCCGCATTGGAGATGGCTGTTAGGAATGCCGCAAGAGAATCACCAATGGATACTAATCGGGCAATCGTCGGTTTCTACTTTCATCGCTTCCTATGTCGCGTTTTTTCAGAAGATGACGGCAGCTTTGTGCTCAAGGGCGGTCAAAGCGTCCTGGCGCGAACACTCGATGCACGTGTCACAAGAGATATTGACTTGGTTGCTCAAGAGGAGAGTCTCGAAGAGGCTATTGTCGATCTGGTGCAGGCTGCTTCGATTGATCTGGAGGATTTCGTTTCGTTCGTCTTTGATCGTGCAGAGCAAATCAAAGAAGAAGATGAGTATCGGTGCGGTGCGAAGGTGTGGTTCACCCCCTTTATGGGAACCAAGAAGCTACAGCCAATTTCAATTGACTTGGTAATTGATGAAGTGCGGGGACTTGAGCCTGAGGTTCTTGCGCCGATCGATCGTCTGAATATCGAGGGGCTCCCAGTCTGCGACTATCGAGTATGCCGAGTGGAGAGTGCCCTTGCAGATAAATTGCTCGCAATGATAGAGATGCATGAGGGCCGTGCTTCATCGCGAATCAAGGATATAGTCGACATCTTGGTGTACGCGAAAACTTGCTTCGTCGATGGGGCTACGCTTGTCGAGAGGGTCGAGAAAGAAGCGTCTGCCCGCAAAGTGGCAATGCCGGAAGAGTTCGTGGCGCCTCTCTGGTGGAAACAAAATGGTTCTGCACAGTACGTAAAGATGGCGAGGCAGGCGGGGGTACTTGATCTCGCGGGGAACATTGCTGGGGCAGAAGAGGTCGTCAATCGGTTGTATACACCGTGCTTTAATCATTCGGCGAATGTGTGCAAATGGAATCCTCAGACCACGGGATGGGAATAGGCTAGATAGTTAAGCCGGCGGCAGAATTAGTTCCTGTCGCCGGCTTAAGACATTTCTACTGCCTATGCGCTATTCGCAGGTCTGGTCGACCACCTGGGTGACGGCCTTTTTTGCGCCTTCGAGGTCGCGCTGGGCTTGGGCGACAGTGGCCTCGGCTTGTTTCTTTGTCCTTACGACCTCGGCAAAGCGGTTGATGGATTCGCTATACTCGCGTGTGCGCGGGTCGAGCGCCGGCGGGACTTCGATCTCAAACAGGTCGCTAGGACGGATGGCGCGGATGCTGGCTGCTTCAGTTAATGCTTGAATCAGCTGCGCCCCGTGGCCTTCGGTAAGGTATCCAACAATTATCTCCGAAAACACTACGCGCTCATCTTCGGTCATCGTTTGGAATGACGGGCGAATGACGGTGGTGTTATGCGAAGCAACCAGATGCTGCTTAGCGTCATCGGAGCTGACGACGAGCAGGTTGGACGCGCCGTAGCGACCCAGCATGCGCGGCATGACGATATCTCCAGCGCGGAGCTCATAACGATCGAGAACGCTGGGGTCCACCTTTACGAATTTAGAATCCGAGCTATTTTGATTATCTGAAGCATCTACGGGCAGAAGATTGCCGTCCTGAAAATCTTGAGATGAGATTCGGCGCACCTCGACTGCGTCAATGTCGTTCGATGTCGTGCTCTCGCGGGGCATGAATGGCGCGACTCGCGTAAAAGAGTCACCGAGTGTGGCGCTGTAGTTTCGGGTGATGGCGATGAGGCTGATTTTGCCTTTTGAGAGAGCGGCGTGGTGTTGGAGCAGCTCGCGCGTGGCAAAAGTGGACGTTTCGATTGGCGTCGATCTTGGCGTATTGGTATCAATGCGGGCCCAGTCAGGAGAGATAGAAAAGGTGATATCAGAGTAATACGATGTTTTAGTCACATATTGAAAACGCGGTCCGGGCTCAATTGCGCTGCGAAATGCAACGCTGCGATTTCCTGAAGACAGTATGAGGAGCGCGCTTGTCATGTAGGGCCTGGGCTCGGAAAGTGGCAAATAAACGACGCTCTCGATGAGCCTTCGCGTATCAAAATCGTGCGTGCTTGTTCAGCTTTATCAAGTAAATCGGCGGGAAGTACCACGGCTGCTCGAGTGCGGCCCGAAAGGGCGAGAGCATACAGGCACCAAATAAAAGGACCCCAGTCGCAAAAATCAAGGTAGCCAGGCTCCAAATAATCGATGAGCGCGGCACTGTCTTTTTCGATATCGTGCTTATTTGCGCGGTAGTAGTTTGATGCATCGACAAACACCGGCGCTGCATCATCATCGCTTGCATTCTGCTTTCCAGGTTCAAGCTCACTAATATCGGGCACGCCGTTACCGTTTAGGGTAAAGCACTTAGCGAGATCTTCGGCATCCACAGCGCCAGGCAGACGGACAGTGAGCAGGCGACTGCCTTGTTCCAGGTTAAGCGCGCGCGAGAGGGCGGCGGCGGTGAGGCGTGGCAATGATGATGTAGTTTCACGCATGTATAGAGCCTTTCTTCTCAGTGGGTTTATATTAGCAGAAAAATATTAAAATTTCTAATGACGAGAACAGCACGCTGTGCTATCCTCGAAGCAATCCAAAGCCAACTCAATAGCAATTGCTTGATACATTCGCTTTGTAGCCTTTAGGCAAACTAAGCAATCGAGCAGGATGATTTCACTTATGAAACTACAGGTTAGATCAATAATCATCGTTCTAGCGTCAGAATATTCTAGAACTTAGAACAGACTTACATCAACCACCTGAAACCGGATAGAAAGAAGCATTCATGAAGAAACGGGACAGTATTTACGAGGCATTCCTCAGTGCGATCGACGAGGATCTCCGCGGTATGTGCGAAGTGAACAGGAAGGCAGAGCTGCCACTTCCGTGTCCGTACTGCGGCGAGAAGAACGTCGAGCGCCTGGCTAAATCGCTCGTTGGCGTGCTGGAAGAGCGCTCGCCCGATATTCCCGGGCTGGTGCCCGAGCAGTATCGAGCCGATGTACACGAGGCCCGCGAGCTTTTGACTGCTGCGACGCTCGCTTTGCTTTCGCTGTATTTTTCCCCGCGCGATAGCTGCATGGGCAGCGTGGCAGCCGTGGTGAGCATGTTTAGGCATGGATGTAATGCGGCTTTTAAGTCAGCTGGCGTTCTCTTGTTTGAGCAGGTTACGACAGGGATGAAGTACAACGTCAAGAAGGATGCCTATATTCCGTCCCCATTCGTGCGCCATATCGATAGCAAAAAGCCTTACGACCGGCTGCACCGCGATGGATCGCGTGGCTTTACGGCGGATGAAGATGATGCCGTCATGTTTTATAAGCGCTACCTCAAGGTGCAACGACGCGTGTTCGATACGAGTCCGCGTTTCAACTTTGAGTTATGCGTCAAACGCCCGTTTGAGGCACTTTTGGACGAACGACACACTTTTTATTACATGGAGGAAAAGATGGAAATCGATTTGGCAACTAAGGTACGGGGGCTTCAGGACCGCTACCTCCTCAACTGCGCTCGGGCCAAGGGATACGACCTGCTCGACAAGCTGATGATTAATGCATTGCTTGCGTATCTGCGCGACGGGACGGTTTCAACTGCTGCTCGCGAGAGTTATCTGGCGCAGGCCGAGCGCCTGATCGGCCACGCGACCAAGTCGTCGCGCTCGGCACAGCTCAATGAGGACGACGGTGTCGATCGCATTGCTTAACAACCACCAACGTCACGGACAAGAAAGGAGCCACGCCATGTCAGTCATCAAGATGTACGGCTACGAGGCCGCGCAGCAAACGGAGTATCAGACCAAGAAGTGGGCGACTAAGGAGGAGATGCAGGCGCTGTCGTCTGGCGATGAGCAGCGCGATGTGATCCTGGCTAAGGGTGCCACGGTGGCGTTCTACGAGGACGACAAGCATTGGGAGACGAGTGTGTCCAACAATGTCTTTGCCTTTGGAGGTACCGGCAGCGGCAAAACGGCGAGTTTCATTTTGCCCAACCTGCTCAATCACCACGAATGCTGTTATGTGGTCACAGACACCAAGGGTGAGCTGCTGCGCCGTACGGGGAAAGGCTTTGAAGAGGACGGCTACGAGGTAACGGTTCTCGATACTGTTAATCCCGAGCAGTCGGCCGGATACGACCCTCTGCGCTACGTGATGGATGTCGAGGATATCCCCACTACGGTGGCGGCAATCATGGAGGGGGTCGATCCTGACGGTCGTAGCCGTAGGTATGATCCGTTCTGGGATAACGCAAACGATCTGCTGCTTCGAGCAATTGTTGGAATCCTGTATCTCCTGGAGTGTCTTGCCGGCACCCTTGCGCCGGGCGAGGACCCCAATGCTCCGCGCCGCTACCTTAAGATGAACAACGTCTTTAAACTGGCTGCGCTCATCAAGGTCACGGGGGATGGCGAGGGCCGATTCCCGTTGGACTACCTTGTAGAAGAGGTGGAGTCCAAGGAGTTCCTCGATAAGTATGGGGCTGTGAACGCAGACCTGTACGGCGTTGAGCAGTATCGCGATTTTCGAGGTGCGGCAGATAGGACGCTTAAGAGTATTCTGATCACGCTCAATGCAACTATCTCGCGGCTTAAGACGCCTCAGCTCATGCGCGTTTTTGAGAATGACGAGATGCGTCTTGATCGTATTGACGAGGGCAAGCGCGTGATCGATCTTAAGGTGAGCGACAACGATTCGGCTAATGCATGGCTTGCGAACGTTGCCCTTAAGCAGCTGTTTAACCTTGCCCAGCGCCGTGCCGATGCCAGCCCCAGCGGCCATTTGCAGCGTCGCGTGCAGTTTGTGCTCGATGAGTTTCCCAATGTGGGACGCATCCCCGATTTTGAGCGCAGCATTGCGACCGTGCGCAGCCGCGGCATTAGCTTTTTGATGTGTGCGCAATCGCTGAGCCAGCTCGATGCCGTGTACGGCAAATCCACGGCGCTTACCATTCTCGATAACTGCGATAGTTTGGTCTATATGGGTGGCGGCAGCAACATCGCGACGCAGAACTACATAAGCGAACTGTGTGGCGAGTCGGTTTTGGGCACCAAGTACGTGGGCGCCGAGCGCACTGCCGTAGATGTGCGCGGCTGCGTGATGACCCCAGGCGAGGTTGGGCTTATGCCTCGCACCGATTGCCTGGTCAAGGTGACCGGCATGCGTCCCTTCCGCGCCAAGAAGTACTTTTGCGACGACCATCCCAATGCAGCCAAGTGGCTAAGGGATTACCCTTGCAGCCTCGCGCATTTTGACCTGCATTTTGGCTGCACGGCCTCTGTTTGCCATGTGCCGTGCGGCCAGTTTCCCTTATCGATTCCATCTAGAGAGGAATTGCCATGTCCGTTATGTATCGTGAGCCCAGCATCATTAAGAAGTCCAAGGACGGCCGCGTTGCCGCCGTCGATATGGCAAGCGAGCTGCTCAACAGCCGCGTGCTGCTGCTGGAGGGCGAGGTCAACGATGTGACCTGTAACGGCCTCATTAAGTCCATGCTGGTGCTGGAACATCAAAGCGCGACCGAGCCCATCACCCTCATCATCAACAGCCCGGGCGGCAGCGTTACAGCGGGGTTGGCGCTCATCGACACCATGCAGTCGCTCGACTGCCCCGTGATCACGGTGGGCGAGGCGTCGTGGCCTCGATGGCCGCGGTGATCTTGGCCTGCGGCGACCACCGCCAGGTGTACCGCCACACGCAGGTGCTCATCCACCAGCTGATGGGCGGCACGGGCATGGCGCAGCAGACCGATATCGAGATCGTGGCCCAGCACACGGCGGCCATGCGCGCCGAGCTGGACGAGCTGCTGGCCGAGCATGGCAACCTGAGTGCCCAGGAGTTCCACGAGCTCACCGAGCGCGACTGCTGGTGTAACGCCAAGCGCGCCCTAGAGCTGGGCCTGGTGGACGAGGTGGTTGCGCCCAGCAAGAAGGCGCTCTAGCAGGCGCATGCCTTTTGGCATGTAGGGCAGGACGATCGAGCGCGTAAATTCACAGCCAGAAAGAGGTTGAATATGAGCAGTATTTGGGATGTCGATGGCATTGAGTGGGAAGACCTGCCTACCGTGAGCGACCTGCTGTGCGCGGCAGACAAAAAGATCCTGGCGCGCGAGGTCGCCCTGCGATACGACGACAAGGCAGGCGGTTGCGGCTGTGGCGATAGCGACCGCGGCCTAAAACGCGTCCGCCGCAAGCTCAAAAAGCTGCGCAAGATCGACCCCGAGCCCAGCGACAAGATTGTCCTGTTGCCCAAGCACGTCATCAATCGTCGCGATGCGGGCCACGGTTTTGACTATTACGACGTAGAACCGTGCGCCTTTACGCGCAGTGGCGCGCAAAAGTCAGGGGAGGACGCGTGTGCTGAGGTGTACCCGTGGGACCTGTTCCTACTGAACGAGGAGCCTGCAAGCGTCGTTCTGGGCTATCGAGTATGGCTCGGCGGCGAATGGGACCTATGCGAACGTTACCGCTTTTTGGCTGTGGTGTGCGCCAGCGCGCTGCATCGCATCCGCGAGCAAAAGGAGCTGCGCAAGTGTCTCAAGAAGGACGATGCAGCCTGTGACATGGACGAGGATGAGGTGATCGAAGGTGTTCGCCAAGACGTGCTGTATCCCGAGGAAGTAATCAACGCAAGGCTCGGCGGCTATTGGGATACGAGCCTGGGCCTTGATCTGCCCTGGAAGGACGAACATTTCGAGACCTGCGTTCGGATTGATAGAGCTATCGATGACCTGTTTGCCGAGGAGACGAAGCGCTGTGCCGCGGAGCTTGGGAAGAAGCTTGAGCGCGGGTATGAGAAGCGCGTGGAAGCGCCGTTGTTTCAACCGTTCACCGACGAATGAGAAAAGGCGGCAAGTGCGGTCCCCGCGGGATTATCTTGGAGCAGCTAAGTGAGCGGTGCGCGGGCGAGGAGCAATCATGGCTAGTCGTGGAGATAAATAGTCGAGGGAAGAAACCCTTGCGGCTCTGTTCTTATACCTCGCCCTACCATTAAAAAAGGTCGATGATACAAGCGAGGATGTCCAGGCGTTAGCCAAGGCCATTGGCGGAACGCCGGGCGCGGTTGCTCTAATAATCTGGAACCTTGCATCATCCGATGAGCGTCGACGTGCTCGCGGCAAGGTTGGAATGACCCAGGCGAGCAAAATGGACAAGATGGTTTGGGCTGAGTATTCCTCTGCTGGTGATGAGCTTGTTGAGGAGGCGACCGACGTTTTCCTCAACTGTTTCGATTTTGAAGAACCGCTAAGCGATGAGTTGAAAGAGACGATCGGCATTGATTTGCCAGAGGGTAAAGAGCGCGAGGCAATCGTTTCGATGCGGATGAACCAGGAGTTCTTTCGAAATACCTTGCTTGCCAATTACAATTCAAGGTGTTGCTTGACGGGGCTATCGAACAAGACACTGCTGGTCGCCACCCATATCAAGCCCTGGAAAGTCTCTGGTCCTAAAACGGAGCGCCTTGCGCCCGACAACGACTTGCTTTTAAACGCATTACACGATAAGGCGTTCGATCGGGGACTAATCACAATTACGAAGGACCTAAAGATAATGGTGTCCAGTGTGGTCGAGCACGAAACGCCCGAGGACGAGTATTTGTGGCGCTACAACGGAGAGCCAATTGCGCTTCCGAAGCGATTCGCTCCACGAGCTGAGTTTATTGAATACCACAACGACATGGTGTTTAAGGGGTAATTGGACTATCTCCCGACCAAACGAGGATTCGGATTGGCTTGCTGGAAGGGAATGACTATGTCGGGTTCCCGGATTCCCGAGGTCGGGGAGGTCGCTTCGTTGCCTGTTCGGAGTACGGCAATGAGGTCCTGGATTCGCTGGAGCAACTCATCAAAAGTAACCACAGTCACATCGCTGAGGTTATTCCGATAATGCTCAAAGGTAGCTTTTTTGCTCGCGGTGTCGAGTTCAGAGATCTTCCCTATGACTACAACGCACTTTGGGGAAAGGGCCTCAAAGTGAGAAGACGAGCGCCCGTTGACCATGTAGTACTCCTTCGTGAGCGTGTCCCGGTAGTTAAGCACTTGGTTTACTGATCCGCTCATGTGTGAGGTCAAGGAATAAACGGCGTTCTCGGGCTCTTTCCCCCTGTATATTGTGCCGAGCAGGCTTGTAAGAGGAGTCTTGATCTCGATGAGCGTGACATTGCTGGTTAGCTCATTCTGGTAGAGGAAATCGCAGATATTGCCACCGGAATTATCAATCGCCTTGCCTCCGACATACGCCTTGCCTTGGAGAAGTGTGCATGGGGCGGAGAATACCTGCGACAGTATCCATTGGTGGTCGGTGAATATTCTCTGCCAGTACTCCTCGTTGCCGTTACCGAGGTTCTCAGCAATCTCCTTTTCGACCTTTTCGAGCTGGGCGAGACTCAGGCTGACCGTGAAGTCATCGAGATGTCCCTTCTCCAACTCGGAGAATATCTCACCCAATTGCTCGCGAGTCGTCCCCTGGGTCATGAGCCGGATCATCTCTTTGACGAGTTCGAAATTATTGCCATCTGTAAGTAGCCTGGTTTCCGAGGGATTTTCGCGCATCATCTTAAGGAGTGAGCTTACGGAGCGGTCAAGGGGGACATACGTTGTGCTGCCGCCTTGAACTCCTCCACCCTCCTGATGGATTCGGTAGCGAGCATCAAGTGCCTCGTACAGGCGACGGGTCTCTCCGGTGTCTAAAGTGAGTTCGAGCCAATCACCATTGAACCCTTTTCTTTGCAGCATGCCCCTCGAAGCAGGGCCCAGTTCGGTTTCGGCCGAGTCTGAGGGGAAAGAAGCATCTCCTTTCCTCTTTCGTTCGTAGACGAATTTGCCCTCAACACAATGAGAAGGATTCTTCGGATTGTCTACGTTGGTCGCGAGGAACCGGTATCTCATCCTGTCCGTTGTTTCTGTCAACTCAACGGGGTCGGATTTTGCCGTGTATCGAGAGGTCGAGACCATGTTGATGGCCCCGTCAATAGCACTTGAAGGATTGGGATAGAGCGTGCCATCCCAATCAAGTGTGTCCCCGAAACTAATGCGCCCCATCCAGGCTCCCTTCGCACATCCTCTGGATCAGCTTCCCGTCCGCCAGTCTTCCTGCCAGATAGCAGTCGAACACGTAGTCCGCGGGCAGCGCCCACATCTCCACCCCGTCCGTGAGGGGCGGCTCAGGCTTCCCGAAGACGCCTGGGAACCGCACCCTACCCATGAGCCTCGCCTCGGCCTCGTGGGTCGGTACCAGGAAGACATTCGCCACGGAGGAGAACCCGTTGTCCCGGATGAAGTCCCCGTAGGCGCTCTGGTAGAGCACCTGCTTCGTTACGGACTCGACGCCCGGCACGTCCTTGGCGGCGCCGGGGCGCAGCGACGGCGTGTAGTACTTCGCGTCGTAGATGCAGAACGCTCTGCCGCCAGCGCCGTCTCCATGGATGCCTATGACGTCGGGAATCAGCGTGTTCACGTCCCCGCAGCCCGCACCGCCGGCGTCCATCCACTCCGGCCTAGGGATGATACCCAGAAGCGTCTCCGCGCCGCGCTGGCACCAGTCCTCGGCGAGCGGAAGCCCCAGCGAGTCTATGCGGTCGGCGAGCCTGTCCCCGAAAGCGCTCTTGCATGCCAGCTCCCACGCGTGGTAGAAGGATGAAGTGCCCAGGCAGAACTCCTCCTCGGGGCTTTCATACTCCTCGGAGGGGCTCAGATAGCGCAGCAGCATGTCGATGACGTCCTGCTTCCACGCCACGAACTGCACGGAGCGCTCCTGCTCCAGGCGGTAGGTCAGCGTCTCGGCGTCACCCAGGTCCTCCAGTTCCTCGCCGGAGAGGTCGACCGGGGCGAGCCCCAGCAGCTCGTCCAGGCCCCAGCGACGCAGGTCCTCGGAGCAGCGAGTCAGCACGCACCGGTGGAGGCGTGTCACCAGGTCGGCCGCGTCGCGGGAGGTGTCGCGCGTCTTAAGGTCGAAGTAGACCGGCGTGTCGCCGTCCATGAAGGGCTGGTTCTGCGCGATGGTCCTGCCCCAGGCGATCTCACCCGACCCGTTGTCGCGGACCACGCGCACGTAGTTGGAGTAGACGCCATTCTCCTCGTAGGAGCCGAGCAGCGCCAGCATGAGCGAGAGCGGCCCGCCGTCCTCGTCGCGTCCGGCAGCGCGGCGCCGACGCCAGAAAGCCCGCCGGAGCTCTTGCGCAGTACGCGAAACACCTGGCGAGCTCCGTCTCCGAGGGGCGTGTCCCCCTGGGGAAGTATTTCGGGTAGGCGCAGACGAGGGTCTCGCGCCAGCGCGCGAGGCCAACCCACGTGAACTGGTACTTGCCGAGGGCGGCGAGCTCCTCGTCGGCGTCGCCCCCTCGGGGGCGGCGTCGCTCCTGAGCGTCAGCACCCCGCGGGCGGCGAGCGCCCTCACGCACGCGAGGGCGTCGCGGACGTCGAGACCGAGCAGCCGGGTGAGGTCGCCGAACGAGTAGGAGTCCCGCTCCCGTACGTAGACGGGGTCGAAGGCCATGGGCTACTCCTCCGCGCCCTGGCCGTTGCCCTCGTCCTCGGAGGGGGCGCCATCCTCGACGCGTGGCACGGGCTCGTCGAGAGCGAACACGCCGTCGGCAGAGCTGTCGTACTCGGCGCAGATCTCGGAGTACGTGAAGTCGGGGTGACGGAATACCTTCGGGCGCTTCATCTTCGCGGCGTCCTCGTAGAGGTAGAGCAGCACCTTGCTCTTGAACGCCTCGTCGAAGGCCTCGTCGTCATCCAGTGCGGACTCCGTGAGGAAGAACGGGCCAGGAGCTTGTCCTCGTTGACGCGCGCTTTGCCCTTGAGCAGGCCGTTGATGGCGTGGCGAAGGACGTTCCACTCCACGGGCTCGCGCTTCGCGCCGATGCGCACGACTTTGCCGGCGTACTTTCCCTCGCCCTCGTCGATTCCCATGTAGCGAAACTCCCAGCGGCGCTTGAAGGCGGTGTCCATCGGGAACACGCCCTGGTCGGCGCTGTTCATAGTTGTCCAAATGTAGAGGTTGGAGGCAGGCGCATCGCGTTCACGCGATGCGCGACGTTCTCCTCGTGGCTGTAGAGCCCCGGGGTCTCGTCCGCGCACCCGGATGCATCGTAGAACTCCTTCCAGAGGAACTCTCCGAGATCGACGGGAACGTCCACGTCGTACTCGCTCACCCCGTCGCCTTTGCGGTCGAGCAGTTGGAATACGTCGCCGAACACTGCGGCGGGGTTCGCGCGGTTGATCTCCTCAACGATGAGGAGGTAGTCCTCATTGGGATGGGTCTTCGCCTCGACGTAGCTCTTCACGAGGGGTCCGGGGACGAACTCATAGGAGATGTAGGGCCTCCTCATGTTCTCGGACAGCGACTCGTCGGGCTTCTGCTCGGGCCACTGCATCGTCGGCTTGTAGCAGCCCACGAAGGAGGCGTAGCTGTAGTCCGGGTGGAACGTGACGCGACGCGTGTGCGCCTTATCGAAGTGCTCCCCGGCGAGTTTGTTCAAGCTGTGCGACTTGCCGGTGCCGGGGGCTCCAAAATAAATAAGATTATAAGGAAGTTTAACCTCGCTGGCTTCACTGGTCTCAGCGGTCTTAGTTTCAGCATTAGACGACAAATCAGAGTAGTCCACTCTTGCTGTATTGAATGACGTGAAAGCCCTAGACTTGTAATCATTAAGTTCGGCTTTGTTCACGCCCTTGGCAAGGATGACGTTTTTCGCATTATTAGTCGAGATGGGCGAGAGCCAGGGATTGAGACCGTCGATAATAAGGTTCTTAACTGCCCTTACAGGGCCTTTCGGATCGCTGTTGGTACACGTTAAGACTTTTTTCGTCTCTAATTCATTTGCGGAAAGCAGGGCGTCGTACACACATGGAAGAGAATATAAATAGCCATTCACGTCATTATCTGTTTTGCAGACGACTGATCAGAGAAAATGCCAAGCATTCGAATTAGTCGATTCTCAACGACGTGATCAAGCTCTTTTTTCGATTGAAGCCATGCAAACAGCACCGTGATATATTCAATCGGACTTGTGGAGATAAGAATTCCAATCAAATCAATATTGCTCGTAAGCCTAATTACTCGGTCACCTCTGACCAGTTCGCCATCTTTCTTTATACGCTCGGCCGAACGAGGAGAACCAACCGTGCTTACTCGCGCAAGACGCCATACTAGGCACAAAACAGCATCCAAGGATTCAATTTGCGCTTGAAAAAGTGACACAGTATTAAGGCCTAGGTCAGTCTCTTTCACAGGTACATTGAGACTATTGGCATAGCTAAGCAGCAGCTTTAAACTGGACTCACCGTCAACCAGTTCGTTGGCAGGCGTGATCGTCATTTTCGCAGGCTTCTCTTTTGCCAGCCACAATAGAATCAGCAACGCAAGCGTTCGTTTGGGATCCTTTACCACTGAGCTGGATACCCACAGCCTAGGGCTAATTGGTTCGCGAAACTCGAGCTTACTGGGAAGCAGCACGGTTCACCACTCCTTACGATTTGAGGTCATGCATGATCTGCTCGGCAATTGCCTTACCAAGCAGGGGTGGGACAGCGTTGCCGACTTGCTTCATCTGTGACGACTTGGCCCCATAGAAATGATACGTGTCCGGAAAGGATTGGATGCGAGCAGCCTCCCGAGTGGTTATCGCTCGGTTCAGGAACGGGTGCGTGAACTCGCCCGATGACGGCGTGTCGTACCGCGTAGTGATCGTCCTCGCGATGCCATCCTTCTTCATCCGGCACCAAGTGCCGCTGTAGATGGACTTGGTGAGGTGCTCGGTGGGGAGCATCTCCTTGCCGTGCTCGGGCGGAATCATCCTCAGTCGCTCCAGGGTGATCTTAGAGTGCGCGGTCGCGATGTGGTTGTAGAGCTCGGTCGACCCATCGCGCATCATGCGTTGGTATGCCGATTGTGGCTTGTTGCGGTATTTTGAGACTTCCTCGCCTTCTCCGGATTCCAAATAGGCGAGGTCGCTAATGGCGTCCCATATGGTCGCGGATCGGCCGTAGGGGGCCGGGAGGGCGACGGTCTCGTCGGCGTCAAGTTTACCGATGATGCAAGTACGGTGCCTATCCTGCGGCACGCCGTAATCAGCAGCACAAAGGACGCCGCAGTTGACGGCATAGCCAGGGCGCTGAACAGCTCCACTATCTCGTTCTTGAAGTAGCCGTTCTCGGTCGTCAGGAGGGTGGGGACGTTCTCGATGACGAAGTACTTCGGCTTCACGAACTTGACCACGTCGTAGTACTTGAGGAAGAGGAAATTCCTCGGGTCGTTGATGCTCTTCCTCTGGCCCTTCTGGGAGAATCCTTGGCAGGGAGGGCCGCCGATGACGATGGTCGTCTTGCCCGCGTACTCGGAAAAGGTCTTCTCAATATCGAGGTCACGAATATCGGCGACCACCATTTTGGTATCCGGCCGATTGCGTGTGTATGCCTCGGCAATAGACGGATCGAACTCATTTGCAATCTTCACGTCGAAACCGGCCATTTCGAACCCAAGAGAAAGGCCGCCCACGCCGGCAAACAAATCAATTACTGTCGGTTTCGTCATAGCTCGTCCTGGATCCTCTTGGTTGCGATGTCGTAATAGGACTTCTCTAGTTCAATGCCGGTAAAACGTCTTCCGTCGCGAACCGCGGAAACCCCGGAGCTTCCGCTGCCCATGAAGGGGTCGAGCACGAGGTCGCCCGGATTGGAAAGCTTCTCAACGAAGAAGTCCATGAGCGCGACGGGCTTCTGGGTCGGGTGCTTGCCGTACTCGCGCTCTCGCTTCGGGGTGACCGGGGACTCGAAGAAGTCGTGAACGGCCTTGCCGTCGTTGTTGAACGTGCCGACTCGCGCTCCATACGTGAAGTAGATCCACGATTCGGTGGAATTCACGAAGTGAAGATTCATGTTCCTCGGCATGGGGTTCTGCTTATGCCATGTCCCGGTTGTCTTGTAATAGAACCCGTGCTTTACGGCCTGCGTGATAATCGACTCGACCTTGATGACCGCCATGAATACGATCATGGAACCACCCGGCTTCATGACACGGGCGGCTTCCTCAAAGAACGAGTCCATGGACTCGTTCCATTCCTCGTACTCGAGGTTGTCCCAGCCCGCCGCCCCGAAGTAGTTATCTCGGAGCGCCTTGAGGTTCGTTGCGCGCTCCTTCATGAACAGGCCGAGGTTATAGGGAGGGTCGGTAAGAATAAGGTCAACTGAATCGCTAGCGAGGCCATGAAGGGCTTCCAGACAGTCGCCGTTGATCAAGGTTGGCTCAAAGTGTTCGCTCTGATTATCGGGTTTTTCACAATCCGTCTCGGAGCAACGTCCCTCCGTCCACGCGTCAACGGCGCTGTATTTGAATCTCCACTGGTGGCCGACCTTCTGGGCGGGAAACTCCTTGGTTTTAATCCAGCTGCGAATCGTTTCCGGGGTCACTCCAACATGGGAGGCTATATCCTTCATAGTCACCCAAGACTCTTCCATCATTGCCCCCGAACAAGAAATAACGCGAATTAGCAGAAAATAGCGCGATTATAAAGCCGGGTTGCGCCAATGTATAGGCTTGACCTACGATGGAAATCTGCATGCGAGCTCGGACAGGCAAAGTTAACGCAAACAACATCTTTTGCCGCCCAGCGCCGGCAAACACTGCTGCGCGACGCCCACGCGCGCATGATGTTCACGGGGCGCCGCCGTCACGTACTCCGCCGCACACGTCAGTGGTTGCCATCCTTGGCGGCGGGCATCCCGCCGTGTGTTTGTTAACGTCGTGATTACGGGTTTGGTCACATCCGTTTTTCGGAATTGAGCATGAGCGCTAGCTGCTCAGGAAGTTCGGCGGGTACGGCCTTCTCGTGCTCGACGAGTGGCTGCTGAACAAGCCCGACGACCTGTTCAGGGCGATGCTGCTCGAGCTCATGGAGCTGCGCTGCGGTTCGTCCTCGACCGTCTTCTGCGCGCAGTACAGGTCGAAGGGCTGGCACGCCAGGTTGGGCGGCGGGATTTACGCCGGGGCGATCATGGACAGGATCGTGCACGGCACTGTCTGGCTAGAGATGGGAGACGTCAACATGCGCGACATATACGGCTGACGGTGCTGAACGGACACCGGCGGTACCGATTCACGATACCGCCGGTACTGTCCCGCAATATTCGCGGTACGGAAACGCATAAATACTCACAATACTGGTACCGTCATGATTTATCCAGCGGCGATTATGGCGCGTATAGACGATGCTGGGCGCCCATGTCTGATTCAAGATTCAAATTTGCTACGAGCGCGCTCTAATAGTCAATACGTCGTATACGGGTTGTGTTACTCTTTTTGTGAACGGCGGAGCCCTTTATGGATGCTTCGCCGTTAACCGTTAAATAGCGGCACTTTCAATCTCCTGGTTATATTGATTGAATAAAATGTTGATTGTTCAGATTGGAGGCGGCTATGGTTCAACCGAAAACCCAAGGAAATCACCGAGCATATCCAAAGGAGCTGGCGATATATGTCGAGCGTATCCTATTGGAGGAAACCGATGCTGGGCTTGGCAAAGGGTTGAGCGTTTCGGACATAATGGCGGAGCTTAAAGCTCGTTATGGATATGAAGTTAAGCGTGACACAGTGCAGGGCGTATTGAACGCACTTGTTGATTCTGGATCAAAAAAGCCTTCGCTCTGCAATAATGCGGGCGTCAGTCCGTTAACCGAGATGAATAGAATCGACCTCGACAACAGTTGCCTGAATCCGTTCTACACAGTGATTGCAAGTCGGTTGGCATGTAAGGGCGAGCGACTGACGAATGGTGAGGGGGATCCTGCTCCTAAAAATGCGAAGCACCTGTACAGCATAGAGCGTCAAATTGATGGTGCGCAAATTGAGCATTTGTGCCGTCTCATCGAAGCTTCTACGGGTGTAGGTGGAGCCGACGCGCTCGAGCATGCAGTTCTTCGCCTGCTGTGCGGCGAAGAAAGGCAGCAGATTGAAGATCGTTTGGCTCAAGAAAACGCCCTGCTCAAAAGCGGCAGAATTGCAAATATGGAAGCAACGCTTGCAAATTTGAAGTTATTGGAAAAGGCCATTAGCCAAAGGCAGAGAGTCCGCTTTCGAACTTCTGATAAGGGGCGACTGCATAGCCATACGCCATATCATCTATGCATGCACGATGGCTACTACTACCTGTTTGTGGGTCACAAGGGTGCTGCGAGGTCTTTTGACGCAATTCGAGTTGATAGCCTGCGGGATATAACCATTGCTGGACCAGTGGATGATGCAAAAGGTCGTTTTGAAGCGATGGCCGAAGAGGCGAAAAGGTTCTCTCGTGCTGGCGTGAACAGGATGTTTAGTGACGATATAGTTACGGTTCGCGTAAGGTGCCATAGCCAGGCAAAGGAGAAGTATCTTTTAGCCGAATTTGCCGGGAACGATGGGTTTCGGTGCGAGACGCAGGACGGGCACCCAAATCCAGAGTATTCGTTTATGGCATCGTATGACGGCATGAAAACATGGGCGATGAAGTGGCTCGATGTGTTTGAGATACTTCAACCAAAGAAATTGCGCGATGACGTCGTGGACATCATTGGACATAAATGTATCTATGTGAGTGCGAGGACTGATTCAAATGACCCCTGCTGAGAAAAAGCAAGCAATTGGCGATGCGTTGGATTACTGGTATTTGCTCGATTTTTTGAGCCAAGGCGACCAACCCGAAGATAAGAAAAATCCGCCTAGGCCCAGAAAAGGAATGCTTGATGACTGCTTTGTTCCAGAAGAGCGGGACGACCAGTACTTAAGGACGCCTTTTGAAGAAGCGAGAGAACGTGCGGATAGTGTCACAAACGGCGAAAACTGGCCGATCTCAACGATTTATTGTCACCTGGGCTCCGTTCCGCGCGAAGCGGTCATGACTTATATTGCAGAAAAACCGGGGAATGAAATCGAAAAAGAGGATGAGTGCATGACGGTCGCACTATTAGGTGTGAGTCCTGATGGTCAATTTGTCAGCCTTGAGTTGTCCTCTTTATTTTGGTGGTTGAAGAGGAACGTCGGGAATAGCCTAAATGCCATCGTTAGCTTTGAGAAAGAGCAGGATGAAATCCGCAATAAAATCAACGAAAAACTCAATGGAACAAAGCTGACATATGGTGTCATTAGGGACCTTGTCGATAGTTGCGTCCGACCAATGATTGAGGGGATTGCCAGCTGCCTTCCCGACGGTGACGGGGCTGAACGTATCAGCGAGTGGTGTTCAAGGCTGCTTGTTGAATATAGAGCAATGAAGCCAAAGGACAATGGGGGCGATGCGTACCCAGTGTTCGACCAATCGCTCTGTCACTCATTTTTCGCAAAAGAAATTTCCCGGATAAATGAGCAGTGCAAGTCAGGGTCATTCGACGATTTGGATAAGGGGCCGCTGCCTCTAGTCGCCGCTTACCTTGAAGGCGGCTTGAGGGAGGAGTCTGCCTGTGGAGAGATTGATCTTCTGGGCGGCGAAGACGATGATGATCTGACTGCCCGTGCAGATTTTTTTTCTGAAGTGTTGGGAGCCGGCGCTACACCTATCGGTCGCTGGCCGAGTAAATACTCCTTGAGTTTGATGCAACAAGTGGCGGTAAATCTTGCGGTTGGTCGTGGCGGTTCGACACGCAAATACCCCGCAAACGACGTTATGTCGGTTAACGGTCCCCCGGGCACGGGAAAAACAACCCTGCTCAAGGACATCGTTGCGGCTAACGTTGTCGAAAAAGCCCGTCTGCTGTGCGAATATGACAAGCCCGATGACGCCTTCGAAGAGGTGGAACTTAGCAAAGATTATCTCAAGTATGCTGAGAATCCATATCGCTTCAAAAAGGGCAGGACCGGAGATGCGATAAATAGTCTCAGCATTTTGGTCTGCTCGACAAACAATGCAGCAGTTGAGAATATCGCCAAAGAGCTTCCTGATGGAAAGGCGTTCTGGGAGGGTATAGACGAATCTGAGAAAAAGGAGTTTCTAGAGTCAGATTTGTCCAACATTGTTTGGGGAAAGAAAAACGAGCAGAAACCGGTGGATGATCTCTATTTCTCTTCGGCGCTCGTTGACAATAATGGCAATCTTCGCGACCCTGCGCATCCTGGGCTTATGATTGCGGCATGTCTGGGAAACCGTAGGAATATTAATAATTTCAGAGATTGCGAGCTTTCTTCGCTGCAGTTTAGCGGCGGGCTGGGAAAGGGCAAGCGGTTTTCTAAGGCGAAGAAACTGTTTCTTGTTCAATACAAAAAGGTATCCGATCGATTCGATCGAATGGAGGAACAAGCCGCTAAGAAACGCGAGCTTCTGAACCTTAAATCGCGTTTGCCTCAATTGGATCGTGAGTGTCAAAAGGACGAGCGAAAGATAGTTGAAGAGCTGACAATCGAAACGGTATGCCTGCCTCATCCTTTTGAAGGCGGTGCTGCAGGCGATGTCCGGAAATATCTTGATGACATTGCGAAGTATACCGCCGATTATGAGGAGAGAAAGAGAGCGCTCGAAAAAGAGCTGCGCGATGCGGAAGAAAAGGCCAGTGGACGGATCTGGAGCATTTTGTATAAGGGTCGCGTGTCCGATTGCCGTGAAGAGCTCGATTCCTTTATGCAGCAAACCAAGTCGGAGCAGAAACTTGTTGAGCTGCGTACGGGATTTGAGGACAAATACGAAGAATTAGAGAATGAAAAGAAGAAACTAGTCTCTTTGCAGGTGAAGATTAAGGGGTTAGAGGACGTAGTCAAGGGCACTAAATCTGTCGAGACGATTGACGAGCGTTTTGTTGAGTCTATCTCAAAGGGGGATAACGAAAGCCGAAAGAGCGCTCATCTTTATAATCCATCCGATGACGATGAACTAAAAAAGGAGCGTAACCTGCTATTTCTGTACGCGCTGCAGGTGACACGCGAGTTCATTCTCGAATCAAAATGCATGCGGAACAACATTACGTTTCTACGAACATACTGGGGAGCTAAAGACAAGGCTCTGTTAGACCAGAATTGACATAAAGAGCTTTGATAAAAAGAGGGTCCCATTTAGGCTGGGACCCTTCAACTTATTCTATTTAGCTCCATTTAGAGAGGCTTGAGACGAGGGAATCGTTAAGTGCCGAAAGACCTAAATAGTAGTTTTTTACATCCTTTGAAACCTCTTTAGTTGCAGCAACATCATCTGAAAAGGGAATAATGACTTCCCTCCACCTATTGCCTAGATCCTCCCTATTCGTTTGCATCAGAACGACACGAGTCCATTGCGCTTGGACGGAAGGCAACATAAGCGCCCAGGCAATGTAGAAATTGTCTATTGGCGATGACTCGGCGGCTCTGAGAATCAGGACTTCCTTTGTGTAGACCGCCTTTTCTTGTCCTGGCAAAACCATTACTGGTTCACCGATATTCTTTGAGGCTCTCGCCGGCGTTATTACGTCCCATGGGCTGATTCCGCTGTCCGAGCCTTTCCAGTAGTCTTTGGCAGTTTGCAATGACACCATATTGGTGCTATTGATGTTGACTTGTCGATTGCGCAGGTCAGAAACCTTGATGTATGGAATGTCACCTATTCTGAAGTCTTGGGAGGGGCTCCCGTGGCCACCTCTTGATTTTATGATGCCCTGGTCAACGAGTTCCCCTAATGAAACTGGCCAGAAGCCTTTTAGATTTTTAGAAATCCATTTTTCTACTGCAATAGCTGGTCTCCTATCGCAATATTGGGGCACACCGAGAAGACTTTCAGACAGTGGCTTAGTTGGATAGAAGGAAGCGGTATCTGTTTCCCCATCGCCATCAATCAAGGAAATCACATCCTCGATTGCCTTATCGTCGATTTCGCTAGTTCGTCTATTCTCGGCCTCGCTTACAACGTACAAGGTTCTGCCGTCTTTGTTGATCCCGATTGTCGGGGCATTTGAGACCCAAGTATAGTTTCCGATAAACCATGGAGTTGCATCAGAATTATCGCAGGCACCTTCTCCGGGTTTTTCAAACACATAGAAATTGGTCTTTGCTCGACAGAAACCTTGGAAGGCTTCCATGGGAATATTCAGCACGCCCTTCAATTTGAAATGCGCATCTAGCCAATCCCTGAACCACCTGTAGCTCGCTGAGAAGAAATATGTCTCTGGAAGGACTATGCCTAGACGACCTCCTTTATGGAGCAGCCTCCAAGCTCTCTCAACAAAAGCGATTCCCAGCTCCGTGGAACAGTAACTGTCTGATGGCTTCCCGTTTTTCGAGTGCTTGCAGATAGTCAGATTGTCATACCCAGCATCGGTGGCACTTAGTTTTAGGTTCTTTCCAAACGGAGGGTTCGTTAAAACGACATCGTAACTATCATCTTGAAGGGAATCTGCGAGGCCATGTCCATAATCGCCCCATTTTGCCTTTCTAATCGAATCGCCAAGCTTGACGTGCGTAGACCCGTCTCCGACCCCCACCATCAACGCGCGGGCGAGTTTTACGTTGATATCATCACGGTCAATGCCGTAGAGTTTCGCATTAGCCCATCTGACGGCATCTGCTTCCGGTATTTTGTCCAGAACAGTAAGGTAGGCTTGGCTAAGGAACCCTCCCGTTCCGCATGCGATATCAATCACCTTGTCAGTCGGTTCGATGCACATCATTTTCGTCGCTGCGGAAACCACTCTTGCTGGCGTAAAGTACTGTCCGTCGCCGATCTTTAAGTTCGCATTGCGAAAGACCTGGAAGGCCAGCGAAAGTGCTTCAGGGCTTACGTCAACGAGATCAAATCGCTGAAGTTCAGCGACAGCCGCATGGATTGTAGTGGAATCGAATTGGATTTGATCAGGCTCATCATCGCTGAATAGATCGCGTCTATCGCTTTTGTATCGTTTGAAGAGTCGATTGATAGCAGATTGACTGGCACCGGGGGTATCTTCGATTTGGAAATCAACCGATTTTGCCTTGATCGCCCTTGCATCAAGATCAGACTGAAGCTTGACAAGGATTAAATTGCATATTTGATTCAGCCGCGCTTCTGGTCTCGTAGATTTGCTGTCTTCCGAGACAACCAGATCAAGCAAAGATGCAAGAAGTCTTTTTAGCAAGTCGGTTTCCGGCACCTCTAGATCGGAGTAGGAAACATTCTCCTTTAATATGAGGTTTTCACTCGGAGCTGGAAGTTCTGCTGACTCTACGACACTGTAGTTTCCAGATGGCAGCTTATATACCTTTGTAAAGGTCGTGCCATCGGTAAGTACGCCCAATCGGACTTGAGGCTCAAGTCCCATATATGTCTCAAGTTCGCTTAAACCTGTTGAGTCTCCCGCCGTCTTACACTCGATAATAATCTTCGCGTGTTTCCAGTCGCCTTTGTGGGATGCGCTGTCGAATATTGCAATATCAACTGGAAAGCCATCGAAGCTCGCGTTCGATTCGCGTCTTGCGGCTGATGACGGATTTTTCGGAACCCTCCATTCCCTGTCATTTGAATCGGGAGACGGGCATTGGATTTGATCGCGTTCCCATCCCAGCTCAATGAGCTTGGCGAGAACGGGCAAACGAGTTAAGTGATGCTCTGCAAAGCTATTGGATTCATATGCCATTATTGATTGTTGCCCTCGCTTTTACCGACCTTCATCTCGAACGGCATCCCGCCCTCGCGGACGAGCGCCTTGAGGAACGCATTGACTGCGGTGGACATGGACAGGCCGAGCTCGTCAAGGATGACTGTGGCCTCTTTTTTGACCTCCGGTTCGATACGAATCGTCGTGGCCGGTATGTTCGACGGCATGGTTGTACCTTTCCTCGTATATCACGGTGCAACCATTTTATCGTCTCTATGCGGCGGATGCGACCCAGTAGTCCATATAGGGCGGCAATACGTTGAACATGTCGCGGATGCGGGTCGCGCAGGTGCCGTTGGCGAGCTGACGGGCGACCGTGGACTCCGCGGTGCGGGAGTCGGTCGCCATGAAGGTGCGGCACCAGCGGAACCAGTCGAGGTAGGCGGCGAGGTGCTTGGTGGACACGCCCTTGAAGCGTGCCATGAACGATTCGAGGAGCGAATGGACGGTATTGATGCGGTTGATGGTGCCCTCCAAGCGGTCCTTGGAGTCATAGGACTCATGCGAGGCGACCTTCAGGTCATGCAGAACGTCGATGTATGCGGTTGCCTTGTCCGTGGCGACGACCGCGCCCGCGCCGATGCGGTCGCGAAGGGCCTCCGCCGCACGCTTGCGCGAGACCACGCCGCGCCCCGAGACCTCGAAGAAGGTGGCGTTCGTGTCGCTGATGCCCGTCATGACGCAGATCTGCTCGCGGGAGAGGCCGCGCCTGCGGACCTGCTTGCCGCGGTGGCGAGCCTTTCTCGGCAGGGTGAAGGAACCCTTTGAATGGTTGCCCTTGAAGGACTCGGGGAAGTATGTCTCGTCGAGTTCGCAGGCCTGCCCCTGCCCCACATGGAACGTGGGCGAATATTCCTTCAGGCACTCGATGAGCCTGTGGCGCATGGTCCAGGCGGTCTTGAGGCAGACACCGCAGCGGCCGGCGCACTCGCGGAGAGGGAGCATGAGGGCGAAGCACTCGGCATAGGCCATCCAGGTCTCGCGGGGCAACTTGCTCGTGCCGAGGATCCGGTCGGTGGAGCCGGAGAACGTCCTGCCGCAGTTGCGGCAGAGGTAGCGCTGCTCACCGTTCCTGGATTTGCCCTTCTTGACGATAGCGACTGAGCCGCAACGTGGGCAACGCTGGATTTCGTAGCCAGTTCCCGCCGCTTCGTCAAACATGGCGGCGCGGATGACGTCGCGTAACGACTCGATTGCGCGGCGGCGCTCGGACTTGCTTAGCTTCGCCATATTCTTCTTGAGGGTGATGACCAAGTCCTCGGCGTTCATGCCTGCTCCAATGCCGTGGTTAACAATTCCATTATACCACGGTGGTATCACCTATATGTCAATTCTGGTCTAACAGAGCCTTTATTTTTAACCCTCTTTTTGCAGCTTTATGACAGCCCCATCTAGTTCGCAGCCCATAACCATCTGAAAACCGTGTCCCAGCATTCGCTTGCGAATGGGATGCGGTTTCCGCTTGTGGCCCCGTTGGGAAGCCACATCCCGCTTCGATCACAAATTCCGGGTCGCACTTTCCGCCAAGACCCTCAACCGGAAACTACATCCCATTTCTCGACCGAATACTGGGATGCGGTTTCCACAGAGCCCCTCAACGGGAAACCGCATCCCATTCCAAAGGCGGGACGCAGCTTCCGCAACTCCACCCATCCGGAAATCCCATCCCACTCCGCACACATCCGGCATAGAGCAATCAGCTTATTAGGCCTTCCATCAATAAAGGGGCGCCCTCGTGTCACGAAAAAAGCCTCGAGAACTTCGAGGCTTTCACATTTGTATTGTTTTGCACGAAGGACCACGAACGGCGAAGCTACTCTCCCAGCACGGCCTTCTTGGCGGCTGCAGCCATGTTGTCCAGGTCTTCCTTGGTGGGATGGTCCTTCGCGGCAACCCAGTTGTCGAGCAGCATCTTAAATCGGGCGTTTTCGGGATCTTGCTCGAGCATGGCCTCGTAGCGCTGCTTGACCGCGGGGCCCATCTTGCCCTGGCACATCGCCCAGCCCGCAAGCTCGGCATCCCCAGCCAAATTGGAAGTTACGCGATCAATAATCTGCTGGTAATAGCTCTGGTCGGCCCCAAAGCCGCAGGTGCCAAACAGAAAGACGCGCTTGCCGTGCAAGGCGGAGAGCAACGCCGCGACCGAAGGCGTGCACGCGCCCTTGTCGCACCAAAACCGACGAGCACCGTGTCGGCCGCGCAGGCGCCCTGCGCCTCGAGCGCAACCTGATCTGCGTCCGCATCGTCGCTCAACGCCGCGGCATGGACAAACTCAACACCCGCAGCCTGCAGAGCGCGCTTGATCGCGCCCGATACCATCCTGGTATTACCGCTCTTGCTGTTAACCACCATTGAGCACGTCATAGTCACGTTGCCTCGTTTCCCCCAAAACTAAAGCCACTAATGCAATTTATTAGATGAATATCTTAGTACTAACGTGACAGATGTAAACCACCGTCTGTCGATTGATTAATTTGCCCAGCGGGCTTGCTTACTGGGCAAACTGGCTGCGGTAGAGCTCGGCGTAGAAGCCGCCTGCCACTAGCAGCTCGTCGTGCGTGCCGCGCTCGATAATCTCGCCGTCGCGCATGACCAGAATGCAGTCGGCGTTGCGGATCGTCGACAGGCGGTGCGCCACCACAAAGCTCGTGCGGCCGGCCATGAGCTCGTCGAATGCCGCCTGCACCTGTAGCTCGGTGCGCGTATCGATGCTCGAGGTCGCCTCGTCCAGCAGCAGAATCGCCGGGTCGGTGAGCATGACGCGCGCGATGCACAGCAGCTGTTTTTGGCCCTGGCTAAACGTGCCGCCGTCCTCGCCGATTACCGTATCGTAGCCGCCTGGCAGCTGCACGATAAACTTATGCGCATGCGCGCGCTTGGCCGCCTCGATAACCTGCTGGCGCGTGGCATCCGGGCAACCGTAAGCGATGTTGTCCGCCACCGTGCCCTCGAACAGCCACGAATCCTGCAGCACCATACCAAAGGCGCGGCGCAGGCTTGCGCGCGTGTAGTCACGCGAAGACCGGCCATCGACCGCGATGCGGCCGGCATCGATATCGTAAAAACGCAGCAGCAAGTTGATGAGTGTCGTCTTGCCGCAGCCCGTGGGGCCGACCAGGGCAAAGCGCATGCCGGGTTTGGCCTCAATACAGATATCCTGCAGCAGCTTGCGGTCGGGCACGTAGCTAAAGTCCACATGTTCAAAGGTCACCTCACCTGCGGGGCGGCAAGTTCCACGGCATCCGCCGCATCGGGCTCCTGCTCGCGCGCATCGAGCAACGCAAACATGCGGCGCGCCGAGGCGTACGCGGTCTGGATCTGCGTAATGACGTTGGTGACCTCGTTGAACGGCTTGGTGTACTGGTTGGCATAGGACAGGAAAATCTGCACGCCGCCCACCGTAAGCGCCGCGGGCACGCCCGTGATCACGCCCACGCAGCCGATCACAGCGACCACGGCATAGATGATGTTATTGATAAAGCGCGTGCCGGGGTTGGAGAGCGAACCCATAAACTGCGCACGCTCGCCCGCGGTGTAGAGCTCAGCGTTGAGGGCATCGAAGCGCTGCTGGGCGTGCGCGCCGTAGGCGAAGGCGTCCACGAGCTTTTGCTCACCCACATACTCCTCGATATGGCCACCGAGCTGGCCCTGAATGCGCTGCTGTGCCGTGAAGCTCTTGTTGGAGAGCTTGGCAATGGCACCGGCGGCAAAGATGGAAAGCGGCGTGACGAGCACCACCACGAGCGTCATGGCCAGGTTAATGGAGAGCATAAACGCGAGCGTGCCCACGATGGTGATAACGCCGGTGAAAAGCTGCGTGAAGCCCTGCAGCAGACCGTCGCCCACCTGGTCGACGTCATTGACCACGCGGCTCATAAGGTCGCCGTGGGCATGGCTGTCGATAAAGCTGAGCGGCATGCGGCTGAGCTTGTCACTTGCCTCCACGCGCATGTCACGCACCGTTTCGTAGGACAGGCGGTTGACGCAATAGCCCTGCAGCCACTGGAAGGACGCTGCTCCCACCACGACGAGCGCGAGTTTGGTAACGAGCGGCAGCAGTGCATCGAAATCCACCTGGCCCGCGGCAACGATCAGTCGATGCCCTCGCCAATGAGGATGGGCGTGTAGAGCTGCAGGATCACCGAGACGGCGGCACTCACAAACGACGCCGCAAACGAGACGCGGTGCGGACGAACATAGCCCAGCAGGCGGCGAGTCACCGCACCGGCGGGATAGCGCTCGGGGTCGCCGGGCTGGCGCGGACCGTCACCCAGGTCGTTGAGGTTATCGTTGCCGGACACGTTGGCCGTCATCGTGGCGACCGAACCGGAGGAAGTGTACGGATTCATTTAGCAGCCCTCCTTTGCGCAGACGGATGCGGGGGCGGTCGGAGCGGACGCGAGTCTTGGGGTGGGCGTGGGCGTCGTGCTCCCCTGCTGGCCCTCGAGCTCCTCGCGGCGCAGCTGCGACTGGCAAATCTCGCGATAGAGCTGGCAGGTCGTGTACAGCTCATCGTGCGTGCCCAGGCCCGCAACCGAGCCGTGGTCGAGTACGCAGATCATATCGGCGTCGCGCACGGTCGAGACGCGCTGGCTCACAATCACCGTCGTGAGCGGCAGCCCGCCCTCGGCGGCACCGCGCACGCTGCGCTCGCGAATGGCATGGCGAAGCGCCGCATCAGTCTTAAAGTCGAGCGCCGAGGCGGAGTCGTCCATGATCAGGAGCTGTGGCGAACCCACCAGGCGCGCGCGATAGTCAGGCGCTGGCGTTGGCCACCGCTGAAGTTCTTACCGCCCGCCTCGACCGGGGCATCGAGCCCCTGCGGCTTGTTGCGCACGAACTCGCTGGCCTGCGCCATGTCGAGCGCCGCCCAGAGATCCTCGTCGGTCGCAGCCTCGTCGCGCCAGGTCAGGTTGCTGCGGATGGTGCCACTCACCAGCGACGCGCGCTGCGGAACGGTCGCGACCACACGGCGCAGCTGGTCGAGCGGCCAGGTGCGCACGTCGGCGCCCATCACGCTCACGCTGCCGGTGCCCGCATCGTACAGGCGCGGGATAAGCGAAACGAGCGTGGACTTACCGCTGCCCGTACCGCCGATAATGCCGAGGGTTTTGCCCAGCGGGAGTTCCAGCGTCACATCGTTGACAGCATTTGCCGCGCCAGCGCCAAACGAGAAGCTCGCATGGCTCAAGCTCAGCGCGGAGGCCGGAGCGGCATTGCCCGTCGCGCCCGGCTTGGGCAGCGCGACCGGCTGGTTGCCCTCGTCGGTGATGCTCGGCTCGCAATTGAGCACCTCGTTGATACGCGAAGCGCTCGCGCTTGCCTTGGTAAAGACCACAACCAGGTTGGCGACGTACACGATGGAGGTCAGGGTCTGCGTCATGTAGTTCACAAACGCCATGACCTGACCCTGCGTGAGATCGCCCACGTTGACCTGGATGCCGCCCACCCACAGGATGGCGCACACGCCCAGGTTCATCACCAAAAACGTAACGGGGTTAAGGATCGACGAGAGCTTGCCCACCGCGATGGCAGTATTGGCCTGATCGTCGGCTGCTTGGGCAAAACGCTCACGCTCGTGATCTTCGCGTACAAAGGCACGAACCACGCGGGCGCCCGAAAGGCCCTCGCGGCAAATGAGCGCGATGCGGTCGAGCTTTGCCTGCAGCTGCTTGTAGTAGGGAATGCAGCGCGCCATGACAAACCAAAACACCAGGCCGATAGCGGGCGTGCAAATCAAGAAAATCACGCCCAGCTTAAGGTCGATGGCAAGGGCCGCAACCATGGAACCCACGGCCAAGAAGGGCCAGCGGATGAGCATGCGCACGCCCAGCGCCACGGCAAGCTGCACCTGGTTGACGTCGTTGGTGATGCGGGTGATAAGCGACGGCGTGCCAAAGCGGTCGAGTTCGGCATAGCTCAGTTTGTTGATGTGCTGGTAGAGTGCGCCGCGAATGTCGGTGCCCATGCCCTGCGAGGTGAGCGCCGCCATCTTTTGGCAGACGAGCGTAAACGAGATGCCGATCACGGCCATGGCGGCAAGCACCATGCCGTAGTGGACGACGGCGTCCACGTCGTGCGAGCCAATGCCCTTATCGATCATCTGGCAATCACCAGCGGCGTCAGCAGGTCAAAGATCACTTCGATCAACTTGCACGCAGGGCCGATCACCATATATCGGCGAAACTTACCACCAAAACGCCTGAGCAACTCAATCATGTATAGGCGCTCCCTATCATCATCCACATTCAATTCGAACCATGATAGTACCGCCACCCCAAAAGAAGCGTAAACAACTCGTCATTTCTAACGGGATTCAGTTTTCAGAGGAGCGGAGGGGTGCGCATGCCCGGTCAGCGGCGCGCCAATCGCTTGGTATACTTACAGTAGTGCTACCAGCCGAGCCGCCGACCCTTGAAATGAGGTGCCGAGATGAACGACATTCTCGCAAGAAGAGCAAGACGAGCAACTGCGGGCATCGCCCTTTCCGCGGCACTTGTCACGGGAATCGCCCCCGCAACGGCGATCGCGGCAGAAACCAGTTCCCCCACCGGTGCAGTTGCCCTGCAGACGGAAGATGCGGCCGCCGCAAAAGAAAAGGCGTATGCAGCCATGCAGGAAGCGCTCAAAAACCTCGAGGCCGCAAAAGACGCCGCAAGTCGCGAGAAAATTGCGGAAATCGATACTAAAATTGCCATTTTTCAAGAGAACTACGACACTAATTTGGCGCAAGCGCCATATATAAGGAATCCCTTCCTACCATGCAAGCGAACGTCGATGCAGCTCAAGCCGAATGCGATAAGGCCCACAACCGGACAAGAGCCCTTGAGGCAGAATTAAATAAAATCGACTACACGACTCCTGCCGAAACTATTCGGCAGTTGCAAGAGGCGATCACAGAGGCAATAATGCAAGAAAATTTCTGTGAAGATAAGCTTGAGCACTGCCGAATGCGCCTCGAAAGTCATAAAAGCCTGATTTATTTCTTTGAAAGCGAAGTAGAGTTTAATAAAACCCATCTCGACGGAGAAACAGCCAAGCGGGATGCGCTCCTCGACGATTTGAAAAGAGCGCAAATAGCCTATGACGATGCCTGCAAGGCATACGAAGAGGCGAAAGCCGCGGCAGACAAGGCCACCTCGCCCGAGATAACGCAACCGACCGAGACAGCGCCTCCCTCCGGCTCAACGCAACCCGCCAAGCGACACCGCCCGTTGCCTCACCTGCAACCGGCAAAGACGCCCTACCAAGCTCCATCAAGCAAGCGAGCACAAGCAGCGGCAAACAAGCAGATACGACCGCCGACAAGCTCGCGAACACGGGCGACACAGCGCCGAGCGCAATCGCACTCGCAGCAGTCGCCGCCGCAGGCCTCGGAATAACCGCCACAGCCACACGCCGCATCAAGAACTCAAAATAGCTGCCAGCGGTTATTGTCTCCGCCAATCCACAAGCCCATAGACAAAAAGAGGTCCGTTTCCCCACCTAGGGAAACGGACCTCTTTAACTGCAAAAATTCAAACAACAGCACCGCCGCCTCTTGAACCACATAGTCACCGTGCTCCAGACAACGCCAGCGAGCAGCAAAAGGCACGGGATTAAATTATTCAGATAAATGTGACCCTTCAGGCGGTTTTGGTCGGCTACCCGCGAGTGCCGGCGGGGCGCTTGGTAGTCGAGCGATCCCGCAGGCAAAGCCGAGGACCAGCGAGACACCACTCCGTCACGCCCGGACCACATGGCCGCCCATGTCTTGGCGCAGCCAGCGAGCGCCACCCAGAGCGAACAAGTTGGCATGAAAAAGGCAAGGCATAGACCTTCTGGTCATGCCTTGCCTTTTGAATGACAAATTGTCGCTCTGGGTGGCGCGCAGCGTCGAGCATTGCGCGGTTTGGTAAAACCGCGCAAAAAAATGCCCGTGCGCTCGATGGATTCGGATGCCCGACAGAGGCTCCTTATGGCTGCTTCCTTCCGGACCTGACCAGATTCGGAACATGTCGTCATCCGAACCCATCGAACGCGCTAGGCGCTCGGTATATCTTACCCGCTCCCGCCCGATGGGGCAAGACAGCTAATTTGGGACGGGCTTTTTTGACTACTTTTTGACTGGTGGGGCATCAGGGTGGCGAAAGTAGTCAAGGAGGCCCCGTCCTAAATAGACTGATCTGGTGCTGTGCCACGAAAAGGGCCCATCTACTACGTTTAGGTCGCAGGGGTCGACCATAGCCGACTTTTTCGAAAATCGGCAAGCTTTCTACCTGCGGTTTTGTTTTTGCAAATTCCGGGATGGTCGAGGGTGGCCGGCTTAACGTAGTAGATGGTCGCATTTCGTGGCAAACGGTCCGACCCAAGACCCAAGGCAGCCAACCTCGAATGGCCATTCTCAAGTTGCGGTGGAATACGGACTGAATTGGCCCCTTAAAGGCAAAAACACTCCGTATTCCACCGCAACTTATAGGGAGATAGGCCTTAGAGGCGAGCGAGGTCATAGGCTTGTGCGGCTGACTCGCCGGCGCAGATAAGGTTGGCTGTGGCTTCTTGCGGATCGAGTGCCCGCTCCAGGTCCATGGGCTTGCGACAGATCGGCAGTACAAGGTCGATGCCCTGCTCGTACACCGCATCCAGTTGTCGGCGCGACCGCCCACGACAGCGGCCACCGGCTTGCCATATCGCTTGGCACGGCGGGCCACGCCCACCGGCGCCTTACCGGCGGCGGACTGCTCGTCCATATTGCCCTCGCCCGTTATGACCAGGTCGACATCGCGCACATGTTCGTCAAACCCCACGAGATCGAGCACCGTCTCCACACCCGAGTGTAGCTCCGCACCGAGTGCCAGCAACGCCGCGCCCAAGCCACCGGCAGCGCCCGCGCCGGGCACGCCGAGCACCGAGCCAAATGTCCGTGCGCCCTCGGGTGTGCGCAACAACCCCTGGGCCCGAGCCTCGACAATTGCCGTATCGAGTAGACGACCGTAGCCGACCATCCAGCTGTCGCACCTGCTCAGCGCCTCGGCGTCACCCGTCGGCAAGCCTTTCTGCCCGCCAAACACCGCTAATGCGCCCCGACGCCCCACGAGCGGATTCTCGACATCCGAAAGCACAACGATACGAGCGCCATCCAAAGCCTGCAGCGCTGGCGCCAAATCAACGCTCGCCACCCGCTCAAGGCCGGCAAGACCGGGGGCGATATCGCAGCCCTGATCATCGACCACACGCGCGCCCAGCGCCTGCAGCATGCCGGCGCCGCCGTCGTTGGTGGCACTACCGCCCAAGCCAATATAGATAGTCTTTGCACCCGCGCGAACCGCACGAAGCATCAGTCGCCCACGCCATAGGTTGTGGCCGCCAACGCTGCCGATTCCGTGCAAGGCGAATACCCAATACCCGCCGTCTCGGCCATCTCAATGACCGCGGACTCGCGCTCGGCATCTACCAGCATCCGGGCAGACACGGGTTCACCAAAGGGACCTGCCACCTCGCAGGTCGAGAGCTCGCCACCACGCGCGGCAACGGCGTCGAGCGTTCCCTCGCCACCATCTGCCAGCGGCAAAGCGTTCAGCTCGGCATCGGGCCAAACGCGGCGCACGCCCTCGGCAACCGCTGCCTCCGCCTGCGCGCTCGAAACGCTGCCCTTAAAGGAGTCAATTGCCAGCAGCACGCGGCGGGGCCGGCGGCACGCAGGACCAAAGTCAACCGCCGTGTCAGCATCCTCACCGGCACCTGCAAGCGCTGCGGCGTGAGCGGCATGCGCCTCAAGATCGGCCCCACAACCGCAATCAGTGCCGCCCGCTCCGCGCAGACCGCCAAAATAGCTACTCAGCAGCTCGCGGCATTCATCCGCCAGGACCCCAGCCGTCACGTTAAACCGATGATTCAGGCGCGAATCGGCATTCAGGTCATACAGCGAACCCAGCGCGCCCGCTTGGCATCACTCGCGCCATACACGCAGCGCCCCACGCGCGCGTAACCATAAGCCCGCACACATGCAGCAGGGCTCGAGCGTCACGTAGACCGTGCAATCGGAAAGGCGCCAGCGACCGAGCGACCGAGCGGCAGCGCACAGGGCCGCAAACTCGGCATGAGCCGAAGGATCCTGATCGAGCTCGCGACGATTATGCGCCCGCGCGACAATCTCGCCCGCGCGCACCACTACGGCTCCGATGGGCACCTCGCCCACCGCCGCGGCGGCGCGCGCCTCCGCCAGCGCCTCACGCATGAACTTCTCGTCGATTTCGGTGATCGTCATCGTTCGCCTTCCCTGTTGCAAATTCAAAACGATGCTATCATTACGACTCACGGAGAGATGGCAGAGCGGTTGAATGCGGCGGTCTTGAAAACCGTTGAGCGCGAGAGCGTTCCGGGGGTTCGAATCCCCCTCTCTCCGCCACTTTTAGTGATGCACCGGCGTCATGGTTCGCTCGAACAGTGCATCGACCACGTCGCTATCTCAGGTCGACGTTCAAGATCGTGGCCCGATTCCCACCATATCGTGAAAAGTCGAATAATACCGCCGGCGACAAACTCAGACGTCGTCTCGAGTGACACGGGGGCCAGGGCATCCTCGGCAAGCACGTTCATCACACGCTCGCGGATGGAGCGGGCAATGCGGTCGCAAATAACGTTGGTCAGCATGCCCGACATGCTGCTTGCCAAAATGTTATCCATGAGCTGCTCGTGCGCCAGAATCAAATCCATGGCATCGTCCAAAATCGCGTGCCGAAGCGCGCGCACGTCCTCGGCAGACACTGCGCCGGCCTCATCGGGCTGTTTTTGCGGCAAGCCCGACATAAGCTCATCGATATAAAAGGCAAAGTAATCGTTCTTGTCGCGAAAGTGCTTGTAGAACGTCGTGCGGCGAATCATGGCGCGGTCGCACAGCATGGCAACCGTCAGGTCCTCAAAACGATGCTCCTCGAGAAGTTCGGTGAAGGCATCGAACAGGGCGCGGTAGGTTTTCTTAATGCGAAGGTCCACTGGTATCGCCATCCTCAGGGCAAAGACAACACTCGACAATCTGTCGCATATCTTACACCTGTACCTCGCGCGCTTTGCCCCGGTGCCAACCCCGCCGAAAACATAACGCTTACCGGAAAGTTCGGCACGGCAAAACGTTGCGGGTATACTAGTAGCGTTATACCAACGGCAGCTGGCGCATGCCGCCGCGGCCATTCGAAACGGAGACATCATGATTACCGTCATCATCGGCATCGTTGTTGTCATTGTGATTGTCTGCGCCATCGCCGGCATCTACAACAACATGGTCACCAAGCGTAACCGCATCGATAACGCCTGGCAGAACATCGATACGCAGCTGCAGCGCCGCAACGACCTGATCCCCAACCTGGTCGAGACCGTCAAGGGCTACGCCAAGCACGAGCAAGAGACGCTCTCCGCCGTGATCAGCGCGCGTAACACCGCCGTCAAGGCCACCACGCCCGAGGCCAAGATGGAGGCCGACAACGTGCTGACCGGTGCGCTACGCCAGCTCTTCGCCGTAGCCGAGGCCTATCCCGACCTTAAGGCAAACACCAACTTTACGCAGCTGCAGGCGTCGCTCGAGGATACCGAGAACAAGATTAGCTATGCACGCCAGAGCTACAACGACTGCGTGCTCAGCTACAACAACGCCATTCAGACGTTCCCGGCTGTCATCTTTGCCGGCATCTTCCAGTTTAAGGAGCGCCAGGCTTCGAGGCCGCCGAAGCAGCCCGCCAGGCCCCGACCGTCAAGTTCTAGTAGTTTGGCAGCGCATCCTTAATCGGCCAAATGCATAAACCGCCCCGTCGAATGCATACTTCGACGGGGCGGTTTCCTTTTTCGCGAAGCTCCCCCTCTAAGCGCCGTGCATTTTTAGGAGTATTCAACATAACCAAGGGCTTCGGGCACCGCGATAAATGCCAAAGAGTGCAAATATCCCTGCAAATCAAACGCTGTCAGCCCATAACCCCGCCCATCATTCGTAGAAAACATCGAGAAATCCCGATTTTTTGCCCGAGGTCGGTATGCAGGGGCCTTCGATTGCAGAATACTCGCAAAAATGCACGTCGCCATCACCCCCACATGGCGCGAACCAAAATCAAAACCACCCTAAAAGGGGTGGTTTGCTCTTAGGGTGTAACCCTTGGATTTCCGGCACGCGTCTAAAGGCGCCGGCCTCACGGGGTTCGGGCCGCACTGCAGATTGACCCGTGACGGGCCGGTC
>ENA-OQDE01000236-OQDE01000236.1-human-gut-metagenome-genome-assembly--contig:-NODE-236-length-35959-cov-7.269480_pt1 | contig 35959 bp, 32 predicted proteins | sample MGYA00242768_ERZ504595 | MGnify/ENA primary metagenome ERZ504595 (study PRJEB26092, sample SAMD00036307) | human gut metagenome | host: Homo sapiens | study: EMG produced TPA metagenomics assembly of... | reverse complement strand
TAAAGTGGCACGCGAGCTGGGTTCAGAACGTCGTGAGACAGTTCGGTCTCTATCTATCGTGGGCGTATGAAATTTGCGTGGCTCTGACACTAGTACGAGAGGACCGTGTTGGACAGACCTCTGGTTTGCCGGTTGTGCCGCCAGGTGCATTGCCGGGTATCTAAGTCTGGATCGGATAAGTGCTGAAAGCATCTAAGTACGAAGCCGGCCACAAGATTAGATTTCTCAGGGTCGTTGTAGACTACGACGTTGATAGGATGCAGGTGTAAAGGTAGAGATACCAAAGCCGAGCATTACTAATTGCCCGTCCACTTTCCTTATATGTCGGATGGTGTATACCTTTGGTTTTTACTACAGAATGAAATTACGATAACAGCTCAACAATATGTCAACCTTATTCAGGTGGCTATAGCACAAGGGTTCCACCTCTTCCCATTCCGAACAGAGAAGTTAAGCCTTGTCACGCCGATGGTACTGCGTCACAGTGGGAGAGTAGGTAGCCGCCGTTTTGATTGAAGCCCCCGGACTTGAAGAAGTTCCGGAGGCTTTTTTTTGTATCCGCACGTGTGTGGGGAGTCTAGTAACGGAAATAATCCTATGTTCTGTAACATGAATATGGTATATTTTTCTCTTTTTGCAGTACTTTTAGTGTAAATTCTATCATTAAATTCTTTTTCTATCATTGATTTTTGTACTTTTGGGCTATTCTTTTTGAATTTATTGAAGAAAGAAAGTGTTAAACTCAAAAAAATATCTTCTAAGAATATGGAAAATAAAATTCAGGAGCTTACCGATAAGATTTATCGTGAAGGTGTGGAAAAAGGAAATGAAGAAGCACAGCGACTTATCAGTAGTGCTCGCGATGAAGCAGCAAAGATTGTAGAGGATGCCCGTAAGGAAGCTGAGTCTATTCTCGCTGTAGCTCGGAAGTCAGCCAAGGAAACTGCCGAAAATACACAATCAGAAATTAAATTGTTTGCCGGACAAGCAGTAAATGCATTGAAGACCGAAATAGCTACCTTGTTGACCAATGAGGTAGTCAGTGAAAGTGTGAAAGGATTTGTGGCAGATAAGGAGTATCTGAATAAGTTTATAGTTTCATTAGCTGCCCAATGGTCTGCTAACGAATCTATCGTGATCTCTACCGCAGATGCCGAAGGACTTAAGAAATATTTTGCAGCGAACGCAAAAGCTTTGTTGGATAAAGGAGTGAGAATAGAAGAAGTGAACGGAACGAAATCACTTTTTACTATCTCACCAGCTGACGGCTCTTACAAAGTGAACTTCGGTGAAGAGGAATTTGAAAATTATTTCAAGGATTTCCTTCGTCCTCAATTAGTAGAAATGTTGTTTTAAAACGGGACTATGACAAATTATTATTGCCTGGTAGCCGGTTTGCCGGATCTTTCGTTGGAGGATGGCAAACTGAACTATACAGTGGCTAATTTTAAATCGGAAATCTATTCGGAATTATCGGAAAAGGATAGGAAGTTAATCGACTTGTTCTATTTGAAATTCGATAATGCTAACCTGTTGAAACTGTTGAAAGATAAGGAAGCTACGACAGATTTTGAGGGGAATTATTCTCAGAATGAGTTGCTGGCGCTTATCAGTTCGGTGCGTGAAGGCGATGCTCCGGATAAGAGATACCCATCTTATCTTTATGAATTTATTACTGCTTATTTGGCTCTTTCCGCAGAGGAACTCTATCGTGCGGAAGATATGTTATCTGCCTGCTATTATGCGTATGCCATGAACTGCGGTAATCAATTTGTTTCCTCCTGGTTTGAATTTAATTTGAATATCAATAATATACTGGCTGCCTTAGCTGCACGTAAATATAAAATGGACGTATCTCAGGTAGTAGTGGGCAAGACGGATGTGAGTGAGATGATTCGTACATCGAATGCCCGAGATTTCGGTTTGTCCGAGATGCTGGAATATTTTGAGCAGGTACTCCGTATCAGCGAGATTGAAGAATTAGTGGAAAGGGAAAAGAAGATAGATTTGTTGAAATGGAACTGGATGGAAGACGCTGTCTTTTTCAACTATTTTACTGTGGAGCGGATTTTCGTGTTTTTGTTGAAACTGGAAATGATTGGCCGTTGGATTTCTATGGATAAGGAAAAGGGAAGCGAACTGTTCCGTCAGATTATTGATAAATTAAAGGACGAGATACAGATTCCCGCAGAATTCAGATAATAAACAGATTAAAGATATATGGCAACAAAAGGAACTGTTAGTGGCGTAATAGCCAACATGGTTACTCTTACCGTTGACGGACCGGTGGCACAGAATGAGATTTGTTACATTCTGACTGGCGGAGACCGCTTGATGGCAGAGGTTATTAAGGTAGTAGGCAGCAATGTTTATGTGCAGGTGTTTGAAAGTACACGTGGATTGAAAGTTGGTGCTGAAGCCGAATTTACGGGACACATGCTTGAAGTGACTCTAGGTCCGGGTATGTTGTCTAAAAATTATGATGGTCTGCAAAACGACCTTGATAAAATGGATGGAGTGTTCCTGAAACGCGGACAATACACCTATCCATTGGATAAAGAAAGAGTGTGGCATTTTGTACCGTTGGTGAAAGTGGGTGATGAAGTTGGTCCATCGGCTTGGTTGGGACAGGTGGATGAGAACTTCCAGCCACTGAAAATTATGGTACCATTTCAGTTGACAGGTACTTATAAAGTGAAATCCATTGTTCCTGAAGGTGATTATACTATTGAGGATACTGTAGTGGTTCTGACGGACAGAGAAGGTAAAGATATTCCGGTAAACATGATTCAGAAGTGGCCGGTAAAGAAGGCTATGACTAATTATAAGGAAAAGCCGCGTCCTTATAAATTATTGGAAACCGGTGTCCGTGTTATTGATACGGTCAACCCCATTGTAGAAGGGGGAACGGGATTTATTCCCGGTCCGTTTGGTACAGGGAAAACAGTGCTTCAGCATGCCATCTCCAAGCAGGCGGAAGCGGATATCGTAATTATCGCTGCTTGTGGTGAACGTGCGAATGAGGTGGTGGAAATCTTTACGGAGTTCCCCGAACTGGTAGATCCGCATACAGGACGTAAGCTGATGGAACGTACTATCATTATTGCCAATACCTCGAACATGCCGGTGGCTGCCCGTGAAGCGTCTGTGTACACGGCTATGACCATTTCTGAGTATTATCGTGCTATGGGATTGAAAGTCTTACTGATGGCAGATTCTACTTCCCGTTGGGCGCAGGCCTTGCGTGAGATGTCCAACCGTATGGAAGAATTGCCTGGTCCGGATGCATTCCCGATGGATATCTCGGCTATTATCTCCAACTTTTACGGACGTGCGGGATATGTACATCTGAATAATGGTGAGACCGGTTCTATTACCTTTATCGGTACTGTATCTCCGGCAGGTGGTAACTTGAAGGAACCTGTAACGGAGAATACTAAAAAGGTGGCCCGTTGCTTTTATGCCTTGGAGCAGGAACGTGCCGACAGGAAGCGTTATCCGGCTGTGAACCCGATTGACTCTTATTCAAAATATCTGGAATATCCGGAATTTGAGGAATATATCGCCAAACGTATTAATGGTGAATGGATTGGTAAGGTGAACGAAATCAAAACAAGATTGTTGCGTGGTAAGGAAATTGCTGAACAGATTAATATTTTGGGTGATGATGGCGTACCTGTAGAATATCATGTAATCTTTTGGAAATCAGAGTTGATTGATTTTGTGATTCTGCAACAGGATGCTTTTGATGAAGTGGATTCAGTGACTCCGATGGAACGTCAGGAGGAGATCTTGAATATGGTAATCGACATCTGTCATACGGAATTCAAGTTTGATACTTTCATTGAGGTGATGGATTATTTCAAAAAGATGATCAACCTTTGCAAACAGATGAACTATGCTAAATATAAATCTGAGCAGTATGAGGATTTTAAGAAGCAGTTACAGGAATTGGTTGCCGAGAGAAGTGTCTGATTTTAATTTTAATTTAATTTATAATGAGTAGAGATGGCAACAAAAGCATTTCAAAAGATAATATACTAAGATTAGCCAGATTACCAAGGCAACCTGTTCGCTGAAAGCGTCAGGAGTGGGCTATGATGAGTTGGCAATGGTTAATGGGAAATTAGCCAGGTGGTAAAAATCATGGGTGATGAAGTGACTTTGCAGGTGTTCGAGGGTACGGAAGGTATTCCGACCAATGCTGAGGTCGTATTCTTGGGCAAGTCGCCTACACTGAAAGTGAGCGACCAGTTGGCTGGACGTTTCTTCAACGCTTTTGGTGATCCGATTGATGGGGGACCGGAAATTGAGGGACAGGAAGTGCCTATCGGCGGTCCGTCTGTGAATCCGGTTCGCCGTAAACAGCCGTCGGAACTGATTGCGACCGGTATTGCCGGTATCGATTTGAACAATACGTTGGTATCAGGACAGAAGATTCCTTTTTTTGCTGACCCTGACCAGCCGTTCAATCAAGTGATGGCCAATGTGGCATTGCGTGCCGAAACCGATAAGATTATCTTGGGTGGTATGGGTATGACTAATGACGACTACCTGTATTTTAAGAATGTATTTTCTAATGCCGGTGCGCTCGACCGTATTATCAGTTTCGTGAATACTACGGAAAATCCTCCGGTAGAACGTCTGTTGATTCCGGATATGGCGCTGACGGCTGCTGAATATTTTGCAGTGGAACATAATCAGAAAGTATTGGTGTTGCTGACTGATATGACCAGTTATGCTGATGCGTTAGCTATTGTGTCTAACCGTATGGATCAGATTCCTTCCAAGGACTCTATGCCGGGATCTCTTTATTCGGATTTGGCGAAGATTTATGAAAAAGCGGTACAATTCCCCGCAGGTGGTTCAATCACTATTATTGCGGTAACTACCTTGAGTGGCGGTGATATTACGCACGCTGTTCCTGATAATACGGGTTATATCACTGAAGGTCAGCTGTTCCTGCGTCGCGATAGTGATATCGGTAAGGTTATCGTGGACCCGTTCCGTTCGTTGTCTCGTTTGAAACAGTTGGTGAGTGGTAAGAAAACCCGTAAGGATCATCCTCAGGTGATGAATGCTGCTGTACGTTTGTATGCTGATGCCGCCAATGCCAAGACTAAGATGGAAAATGGTTTTGACTTGACTAATTATGATGAACGTACTTTGCATTCGCTAAAGATTACGCTAATCAGTTACTCGCCATTGATGTGAATCTGGATACTACTGAAATGCTGGATGTTACATGGGGATTGTTCAGCAAATACTTTAAGCCGGAAGAAGTCAATATAAAGAAAGAATTGGTTGACCAGCATTGGAAAAAACAATAAATTAACGAAGAAACATGGCAATAAAGTTTCAATATAACAAGACCTCGCTACAACAGCTTGAGAAGCAGCTCAAGGTCCGTGTGCGTACGCTTCCTATTATTAAAAATAAGGAAAGCGCCCTCCGCATGGAAGTAAAGAGATGCAAGACAGAAGCTGCCGGGTTGGAGGAAAGGCTTGAAAAACAGATTCAGGCATACGAGGCCATGTTCGCACTTTGGAATGAATTTGATGCTTCATTAATAAAAGTGAGTGATGTTCATTTGGGTATAAAGAAGATTGCCGGTGTACGAGTTCCCTTGTTGGAAAACGTAGACTTTGACATCCGTCCCTACAGTCTGTTCAACAGCCCGAAGTGGTATTCCGATGGAATATATTTGTTGAAAGGATTGGCACAGACTGCTATTGAAAGGGAATTTATGCTTGCCAAACTGAACCTGCTGGAACATGCGCGTAAAAAGACCACTCAAAAAGTGAATCTTTTTGAGAAAGTGCAGATACCCGGATATCAGGATGCTCTGCGAAAGATAAAACGATTTATGGAGGATGAAGAGAATTTGTCCAAATCATCGCAGAAGATTCTGAAATCTATTCAAGAGAAAAGAAAGGAGGCGGAGGCATGATTACAAAAATGAAGAAGTTGACTTTCCTTATTTATCATAAGGACTATGAATGTTTCCTGCAAAATATCCGTGATTTGGGCGTAGTCCACGTGGCGGAAAAAGCGCAGGGGACAGCGGAGAATACCGAACTTCAAGAGAGCATCCGTCTGTCCGACCACTATGCTTCAACTATTAAGTTTTTGCAAGGTTTTAATGTTGAACTGCAAGAACAGAAGGGGGATACAGCCCGTGGAGAGAAAGCGTTGGAGGAAGTGGAGGCGTTACAACTGGAGAAAACCCAGTTGCAGCATCAGTTGCAGATTTGCGACAAAGAGCGTGCCGCGTTAGAGGTATGGGGAGATTTCGATCCTGCGTCGGTTATGCGGTTGCAAGAAGTTGGATATCAGGTGAATTTCTATATTTGCTCAGAGAAGAACTTTAACGAGGAATGGTTGGATACGTACTATGCTACGGAGGTTAACCGTATTGGTTCACGCATTTATTTCATTACCATAACCAAAGAAGGAACGTTGCCCGAATTGGAAGTGGAATCGGTCAAATTGCCGGTAATGTCCTTGAGTAGGCTTGCTGCCAGATGTGAAGATTTGGAACAGCAAATGAAGAGTGTGGATGATAAGTTAGCTGCCATAGCAGGAGAAAAACTTCTTTCTTTGCAAGTTGCACAAGCTAATATCCGCTCACAGATAGAATTCTCAAAAGTGGTGCTAAGTACTGAACAAGCTGCGGATGACAAATTGATGTTGTTACAGGGGTGGGCACCGGCTACGCAGATTCCGGAGATTACTAATTTTCTGAATCAACAGGAGGCGTACTTTGAAATTGCTGACCCTACGCCGGAGGACAATGTACCTATTCAGTTGAATAATAAAGGATTCTTCCGTCTGTTTGAACCGATTATGAAACTGTATATGCTTCCTAAGTATAATGAACTGGATTTGACGCCGTTCTTTGCTCCTTTCTTTATGCTCTTTTTCGGGCTGTGTTTGGGCGATTCGGGCTATGGTCTGTTCATGGTATTAGGAGTAACTGTTTATCGTATGTTGGCGAAGAATGTCGGTGCTTCCATGAAGCCCATCTTAACTTTGGTGCAGATTTTGGGTGCTTCTACTTTCTTCTGCGGTATGCTGACAGGTACTTTTTTCGGATTTAATCTGTATGGTAATGATATTCCGTTCTTTAATAAGATGCGTGATTTGTTCTTCCTGGACAATCAATGGATGTTTAATCTTTCATTGATTTTGGGAGCGGTACAGATTATTTTCGGTATGATACTGAAAGCGGCTAATCAGACCATTCAGTTCGGATTGAAATATGCATTGTCAACTATCGGATGGATTATTGTATTGGTAAGTACAGCTTTGGCATTCCTATTGGGAGATACCATGCCGATGGGAGGAACTGTCCATTTGGTAATTCTGGGGCTTGCCGGTGTGCTGATTTTCTTGCTCAACAGTCCAGGAAAGAATATTTTTCTCAATATCGGTTTGGGTTTGTGGGATTCCTACAATATGGCAACCGGTTTGCTGGGGGATATCCTTTCGTATGTGCGTTTGTTTGCTTTAGGTCTGTCGGGTGGTATTCTTGCCAGCGTATTCAATAGTCTGGCGGCTGGAATGAGTCCTGATAATGCAATTGCAGGTCCGATAGTGATGGTATTGATTTTCTTGATAGGTCATTCTATCAACATGTTTATGAATATATTGGGAGCGATGGTTCATCCGATGCGTCTGACTTTCGTGGAGTTTTTTAAGAATTCGGGTTACGAAGGAGGGGGTAAGGAGTACAAGCCTTTCAAGAATTGAAGAATGAGAATAAAGAATTAAAAGCTGTTTAAGCCTTTTCGGCATTGTCATTTTGAATAAATGTTGTATCCTTGTGCAGACAGAAAAGCTAGAAAGGGAGAATCTGAAGCATAGTATGCAGATATTTCGCTAAGTTCTGGATGACATGAAAAGTATTCCTTTTAGGAGAAGTTTGATAAAATAAAGAATTTAAAAATTAAAATAGAAGAATTATGGAAATGAATTTATTGATTGCTTATGTAGGTATTGCAATTATGGTTGGTTTATCAGGTATCGGTAGTGCGTATGGTGTAACTATCGCAGGTAATGCATCTATCGGTGCATTGAAGAAGAATGATAGTGCATTCGGTAACTTCTTGGTGTTGACTGCACTTCCCGGTACACAGGGACTGTATGGTTTTGCCGGTTATTTCATGTTCCAGAGTATTTTCGGTGTTCTGACTCCGGCTATTACAGGTATTCAAGCTGCTGCCGTGTTGGGTTCCGGTATTGCTTTGGGACTTGTAGCTCTTTTCTCCGCTATCCGTCAGGGGCAGGTTTGTGCTAATGGTATTGCTGCCATTGGCCAAGGACATAATGTATTTGGTAATACATTGATTTTGGCCGTTTTTCCTGAATTGTATGCTATTGTTGCTTTGGCTGCAACCTTCTTGATGGGATCTGCATTGGCTGCGTAATCAGATTAGTTTTTTTATATGGGCGGTTATTTCCTGTTTTTATGGAAATAGCCGCTTTTCTTATTCTAATGTAAGGCAGAACCTTAAAAATATTTATTATTGTAGCCGATATCAGTATTTTTTTGTGAAGATTGTTAGAGTAAAATAATTGAATGCTAATTCAGAAACTATCTGAATAACATAAAGTTGCAAAAAACTTTATTATCTCATTGAAAATATGTAACTTTGCGCTCGAATTAAGATTAGTTAATAGATGGCAAAAGAATTGTTAGCCCCTGATTATATATTCGAAGCAAGTTGGGAGGTATGTAATAAAGTAGGGGGAATTTATACGGTGTTGTCCACCAGGGCCAAAACACTGCAGGAAGCATTCAAAGACAAAGTCTTTTTCATAGGACCCGATTTTTGGGCAGGAAAGGAAAATCCTTTGTTCAGTGAAAATGAAAATCTTTGTGCGGCATGGCGTGAACATGCTTTGAAGAAAGACGGATTGAAAGTTCGTGTGGGACGCTGGAATATTCCGGGAGAGCCTATTGTCATATTGGTGGATTTTTATCCTTTTTTCTCTAAAAGAAATGAAATATATGGCCGGATGTGGGAGGATTTCAAAGTTGATTCACTTCATGCTTATGGAGATTACGACGAAGCGTCTATGTTTTCTTATGCAGCCGGAAAAGTGGTTGAAAGCTTTTATCGTTTCAATCTGACCGAAAATGATAAGGTCATTTATCAGGCACATGAATGGATGACAGGTATGGGGGCCCTTTATTTGCAGAAAGCGGTACCCGAAATAGCTACCATTTTTACTACTCACGCTACTTCTATAGGCCGGTCTATCGCCGGAAACAATAAACCCCTTTACGATTACTTATTTGCTTATAATGGCGACCAAATGGCGCGTGAACTCAATATGGAGGCAAAGCATTCTATTGAGAAGCAGACTGCGCATCATGTGGATTGCTTTACTACGGTCAGTGAGATTACCAACAACGAATGCAAGGAGTTGTTGGACAAGCCGGCAGATGTGGTGTTGATGAATGGGTTTGAGGATGACTTTGTTCCGCAAGGTCGTACATTTGCCGCCAAGCGTAAGAAAGCTCGTGCTGCGATGTTGAATTTGGCTAATAAATTGCTTGGCTTGACGATGAGCGATGATACTCTTATTGTGGGTACAAGCGGTCGTTATGAGTTTAAAAATAAAGGTATCAATGTCTATTTGGAGTCCTTGAACCGATTGACCCGTGATAAAAATTTGAAAAAAGAGGTGCTGGCATTTATTAATGTACCAGGTTGGGTAGGGGATCCTCGTGAGGATTTGGTGGAACGTTTGAAAAGCAAAGAGAATTTCACAACTCCGTTGGAGTGTCCGTTTATCACACATTGGTTGCATAATATGAGTCATGATCAGGTACTTGATATGATGAAGTATTTGGGAATGTCCAATTCGGCGGAATCTAAGGTAAAAGTAATATTTGTACCTTGTTATCTGGATGGAAAGGATGGTATCTTGAATTTGGAATATTATGATTTGGTGTTGGGGAATGACTTGAGTGTTTATCCTTCCTATTATGAACCTTGGGGGTATACACCTTTGGAAAGTGTAGCATTCCATGTACCTACTATAACAACTGATCTGGCCGGATTTGGTTTGTGGGTAACTCGTTGAAGGGTAGATACAGTGAGTTGAAAGATGGTGTGAAAGTTATCCATCGCTCGGATTACAACTATTCTGAAGTGGCGGATGTTATAAAGGACACTATATCGGAATTTTCGGGATTGCCGGAAAATACAATCAAAACAGTGCGTAAAAATGCGGCGGACATTGCTGAAAAGGCATTGTGGAAGCATTTTATCAAATATTATTATGAAGCTTATGATGTGGCATTGCATAATGCACAGAAAAGGCTTGTTATGAATAGCTAATTAATTATTAATAAATAATTTGAGAGACATGAAAATCAAAGTAAGTAATGCGAATACTCCTAATTGGAAGGAAGTTACAGTAAAATCACACATTCCCGAAGAACTGAAGAAGTTGGAGGAAATGGCTCGTAACATCTGGTGGGCATGGAATTACGAAGCAACAGACCTGTTTAGAGATTTAGATCCTGCAACTTGGAAAGAAGTGGGGCAGAATCCCGTTGCTTTATTGGAACGTTTGAGCTATGAAAAGCTGGAGGCATTAACTCAGGATAAGGTGATTGTAAAGCGCATGAATGATGTATATGCTAAATTCAAAGCTTATGTAGATGCTAAGCCGGATAGCAAACGTCCTTCTGTTGCTTATTTCTGTATGGAGTATGGTTTGACACATGTTTTGAAAATCTATTCCGGTGGGCTGGGTATTTTGGCCGGTGACTACTTGAAAGAAGCATCAGACAGTAATGTAGATATGTGTGGTGTTGGCTTCTTGTATCGTTATGGGTATTTTAGCCAAAGCCTTTCAATGGATGGTCAGCAGATTGCTAACTATGAATCACTGAATTTCGGTAGCCTGCCTATTGAACGTGTAATGGATGAAAACGGACAGCCGATGGTAGTTGATGTTCCTTATTTGAACTATTTCGTTCATGCATACGTATGGAAGGTAAATGTAGGACGTGTTCCTTTGTATCTGCTAGATACGGATAATGAAATGAACAGCGAATTTGATCGTCCTATCACTTATCAGTTGTATGGTGGAGATTGGGAGAACCGTTTGAAACAAGAAATCTTGTTAGGTATCGGTGGTGTGTTGCTGCTGAAGAAATTGGGCATTAAGAAAGATGTCTATCATTGTAATGAAGGACATGCTGCTTTGTGTAATGTGCAGCGTTTGTGTGATTATGTAGAAAGCGGGCTGACATTTGACCAGGCTTTGGAAGTAGTTCGTTCTTCTTCTTTATATACGGTTCATACTCCGGTTCCTGCGGGGCATGACTATTTTGATGAAGGCTTGTTTGGAAAATATATGGGTGGTTATCCACAGCGTATGGGGATTTCTTGGCAGGATTTGATGGACTTGGGTCGTATTAATCCGGGTGATGCAGGTGAACGTTTTTGTATGTCTACATTTGCTTGTAACACTTGTCAGGAAGTAAACGGTGTGAGCTGGTTGCATGGCAAGGTTTCTCAGGAGATGTTCTCTGGAATTTGGAAAGGCTATTTCCCTGAAGAAAGTCATGTAGGTTATGTAACTAATGGTGTTCATTTCCCAACGTGGAGTGCTACTGAATGGAAGAAGCTATATGCTAAGCATTTTGCTCCTAATTTCCTGGAAGATCAGTCTAATGAGAAAATTTGGGAAGCTATTTATAATGTAGCCGATGAAGAAATTTGGGAAACCCGTATGGCTTTGAAGTACAAATTGGTTGACCATATTCGTAAGCAGTTCAGTGAAAGCTGGTTGAAGAACCAAGGTGATCCTTCACGTATCGTTTCTCTGATGGAAAAGATTAATCCGAATGCCTTGTTGATTGGTTTTGCCCGTCGTTTTGCTACTTACAAACGTGCGCATCTGCTGTTTACTGATTTGGAACGTTTGTCTAAGATTGTGAACAATCCTGATTATCCGGTACAGTTCTTATTTGCAGGTAAGGCTCATCCACACGATGGTGCAGGTCAGGGGGTGATCAAGAAGATTGTGGAAATTTCCCGTCGTCCGGAATTCTTGGGCAAAATCATCTTCCTGGAAAATTATGATATGCAGTTGGCACGGCGTCTGGTCTCAGGTGTTGATATTTGGATGAATACTCCTACCCGTCCTTTGGAAGCTTCTGGAACATCAGGCGAGAAGGCTTTGATGAATGGTGTTGTTAACTTCTCTGTGCTTGACGGTTGGTGGCTGGAAGGTTACCGTGAAGGAGCAGGATGGGCGTTAACTGAAAAACGTACTTATCAGAATCAAGATCATCAAGATCAATTGGATGCCGCAACTATTTATAGTATTTTGGAAAATGAGATTCTTCCATTGTATTATGCACGTAACCGTAAGGGATATTCTGAGGGTTGGGTGAAGACTATCAAGAATTCTATTGCTCAGGTGGCTCCTCATTATACAATGAAACGTCAGTTAGACGATTATTATGCTAAGTTCTATACTAAAGAAGCAAAACGTTTTAAAGAATTGGTAGCCAATGATTATGCAAAGGCTAAGGAACTGGCTGCTTGGAAAGAAAGAGTTGCAGAACTTTGGGATTCCATTGAAATCGTTTCATGTGAAAAGACGGAAGAGCTGGCTAGCGGTAATATTGAAAGCGGAAAAGAATATATCATTACTTATGTCATAGATGAAAAGGGATTGGATGATGCAGTAGGTATTGAACTGGTTACCACTTTCACGAATGCGGAAGGTAAAGAGCATATCTATTCTGTAGAACCAATGGAAGTAATTAAGAAAGAAGGTAACTTGTATACATTCCAGGTTAAACACAGTTTGTCTAACTCAGGCAGCTTCAAGGTGGCATACCGTATGTTCCCGAAGAATGTTGATTTGCCTCATCGTCAGGACTTCTGCTATGTTCGTTGGTTTAACTAATCATTGAATTAAGATAATATTTCTATTTAAAGAACTGTTTCCTTGGAAAAGAGAGGAAGCAGTTCTTTTTTATTAGTATGTTCGCCCAAAGTTTCATTGATATTATCATTCTAGTTAAGATTGTTATGGAAAGTGCGCATTATTGGGAAGGATAGGACGAGTATAAAAAATACCGATGCCTTTCTAGACATCGGTATTTTACTTTGTAAACTATTTTGCAGTTATTTTATTTCAATAGTTCGTTCAGTTTGGACTTGATGGCATCTCCACGGAGATTACGTGCAACAATGGTACCTTCCTGATCAACCAATACGGTAGCAGGAATTGAATTGACACCATAAAGTTTTGCACCTGCATTGTTCCAACCTTGCAGGTCAGACATTTGCGGCCATGTAATATTCAAGCAGTGATAGCCTCTTTCCACTTGTCTGCATTCTCGTCTAAAGAAATACCTACAATTCCGAAGCCTTTATCTTTGAAAGCCTTGTATGCTTCTACAACATTGGGCATTTCTTTACGGCAAGGTCCGCACCAGCTAGCCCAAAAGTCAATCAAAGTATATTTATTTTTGCTGACGAAATCAGACAGGCTTACAGTTTTACCTTCAGGGGTCTGCATAGAGAAATCAATGTATTTCTGACCTACAGCCGTTTTCTCTGAAGTTTCAATGTGGGCTTTCAACTTGTTGATACGTTCATTAACTAATGCAGCGGGAATTTTTTCTACCAACGCTTTTTGTTTGTCGAGTTCGAATGCGCCTGCATAGGAAGGGAGAAGATATACACCGACCGGATTGGTGATATTGGCTTCAATTGTTTGATAAACCATATCCATGCCTACACTGTCTTTCTTTTCAATCTCAGCCATGATAGCTTCTACCTGTTCTTCTGTCAAGCTAGTGTCGCTTTGAGCCTTTTGGTACATTTCATTCATTTCCTTGCTTAAAGCCATGAAGCCATCTTTGAATTTTTGGTAAGCGTCGTTATTAGGAGTACCTGAAACTTTGCTTTCCTTACCTAAGGTTACATTAATATTTCCATTTTCAAGAAAAAGATCAGTAAAGTAACGCTTGTCTCCTTTCATATAAGTGATGTAGCGGTTTACAGCCGTATCTTGTTTTCCGGTGAATACGAAAGTTCCGCTTTTGACAATAGCAGAATCAAGTTTTACAAGGTTTCCTCCTGCGTATTCCTGTAAATAGATCGTGTCGCCATCAGTGATGTCTTCTACTGAACCTGTAACCTTATAGGAAGGCGAATTCTGACATGCAACGAAAGCCATACTTCCTGCAGCCAATAAATAAACTAATTTTTTCATTTTAATATGATTATAATTTGAACGCAAAGATAACTACTTAATTAATATGTTTGCGGAAAAAAGGTTTTTATTTTCAGAATGAAATAAGGAATCTATAGTTTTGCTTTGCTTTTTTTGAATTTTATGGGCACTCATTCAATTCCTTTGGTTATAATTTGTACAGGGGGCTGCCTTACTGTTACAGTTGATCGGTAATATTCTGGATCTTTCGAAAATCGAATCGGGCACATTGAAGTTTGTGTAGAGTGATGTGAATATTAATGCAATGATGTACGATTTGGAGGAATTATTTCAATTACGGAATAAAAATAATCCGGAGGTGGAGATCGGGTAGATGTTGAATCCGAGCAGGGAGAAGGTCTCATTTTTTTGTTTACAATTTCTCAAAAGCCTATCATTCACTTTGCTGGGAGAAGAGAAATAGTACGCACAATGGAAAATTATTAGTCGGATGAATAAATATTACTTTATTTATATCCTCCATTCTTGAAAAATACCGTAATTTTGCAACTCAATTACAAAATGAGTATGCAACAATCTAATTATATAATTGAGGTAAAAGGTGTTTCCAAGTTTTTTGGTGATAAAATGGTCTTGGATAACATTAATTTATATGTAAAAAAGGTGAGTTTGTAACTGTGTTGGGGCCCTCCGGTTGCGGAAAGACAACTCTTTTACGTTTGATTGCCGGTTTTCAGACTGCTTCGGAAGGCGAGATAAAGATAGCTGGAAAAGAGATCACGCAGACACCTCCGCATAAGCGTCCGGTAAATACTGTGTTCCAGAAGTATGCTTTGTTCCCTCATTTGAATGTGTTCGATAATATTGCCTTCGGATTGAAATTGAAAAAGATCTCTAAGCAGACTATCGAGAAGAAAGTAAAGGCTGCTCTTCGTATGGTAGGGATGACGGACTATGAGTATCGGGATGTGAATTCCTTGTCGGGCGGGCAGCAACAGCGTGTAGCCATAGCCCGTGCTATTGTCAATGAGCCGGAGGTGTTGTTGCTGGATGAGCCTTTGGCTGCTTTGGACTTGAAGATGCGTAAAGATATGCAGATGGAATTAAAAGAGATGCATAAGACATTGGGCATCACTTTTATTTATGTGACGCATGACCAAGAGGAAGCTTTAACACTGAGCGACACGATTGTTGTAATGAGTGAAGGAAAAATACAGCAGATCGGAACACCGGTGGATATTTATAACGAACCCATCAATTCGTTTGTAGCTGATTTTATAGGTGAGAGCAATATTCTGAACGGAACTATGATACAGGACAAGCTTGTGCGTTTTGCAGGAGTGGAATTTGAATGTGTAGATGAAGGTTTCGGTGAAAATATGCCGGTAGATGTTGTGGTACGTCCTGAAGATTGGTATATTTTTCCGGATTCGGATGCTTCACAGCTTTCAGGTATCGTAACCTCATCCATCTTTAAAGGTGTGCATTATGAAATGGTGGTCGAGGCCAATGGTTATGAATTTATTGTACAGGACTATCATCATTTTGCTGTGGGTGAGCAGGTAGGTTTGTTGATAAAACCTTTTGATATCCATATTATGAAAAAAGAACGTGTATGCAATACGTTTGAAGGAGAACTGACAGATGGAACGCATGTGGAATTTCTGGGATGTACGTTTGAGTGTCTGCCAGTGGTTGACATTGAGCCGGGAACTAAAGTAAAAGTGCAGGTAGATTTCAAGGATATCATTTTGCAGGATAATGAAGAGGATGGAACTTTAACCGGAGATGTACGTTTTATCCTATATAAGGGAGATCATTATCACCTCACTGTGTCATCGGACTGGGGTGAGGATATTTTTGTTGATACCAATGATGTATGGGACAATGGTGATCATGTAGGTATCAGCATCTTTCCTGAAAGTATAAAAATAACTCAGATTGTAGAATCATAATAAAGAAAAGAGGTGCTCAGAACGATACGATTTTTCTTGTCTTCACGTAAAAGTTGGACTATTCCTTACGTGATATTTTCGGCGGTATTTGTTATTCTTCCGCTACTTTTAATAGTGGTTTATGCATTTATGGATGATGCGGGGCATTTCACATTGGGAAATTTTGCCAAATTTTTCGCCCATCCCGAGGCAATCAACACATTTGTTTATTCTATTGGCGTGGCCATTATCACAACAGTGGTATGTATCTTATTGGGATATCCTGCTGCCTATATTCTGACACAGACGCGGATGAAATATGCATCGACAGTGGTGGTATTGTTTATTTTGCCCATGTGGGTGAATATTTTAATACGTACACTGGCTACGGTGGCCTTGTTCGATTTTATGAACGTATCTTTAGGAGAGGGGGCTTTGATATTCGGTATGGTATATAATTTTTTGCCTTTTATGATTTATCCTATTTACAACACTTTGCAGAAATTGGATAAAAGTTATGTGGAAGCGGCGCAAGATTTGGGCGCAATCCCATGCAAGTGTTTTTCAAGGCTGTGTTGCCCCTGTCTATGCCGGGTATTGTGAGTGGTATATTAATGGTATTTATGCTACTATCTCCACATTTGCTATTGCCGAATTATTGACAATGAATAATATTAAATTATTTGGCACTACTATCCAGGAAAATATTAATAATAGTATGTGGAATTATGGGGCGGCCTTGTCGTTGATCATGTTGTTCCTTATTGGTGCGACAACCTTGCTCGCTTCAGATGATAAGGATCATAACGAAGGAGGCGGACTATGGTAAAGAAAATTTTGTGTCAGGGGTATTTGTGGCTGCTTCTGCTATTGCTTTATGCGCCTATTTTTATCATTATGATCTATTCGTTTACCGAAGCAAAGGTGCTGGGCAACTGGACCGGGTTTTCCACCAAACTCTATTCATCCCTGTTTGTTGCGGGTACACATCATTCATTGACAAATGCCTTGGTCAATACCTTGAGCATTGCCTTTATTGCAGCTACCGTATCCACCTTGCTGGGCAGTATTACGGCAATCGGCATATTCAATCTTCGTCCCCGTGCCCGTAAAGCAATCAGTTTTGTCAATAATATCCCTATTTTGAATGGAGATATTATTATTGGTATATCTCTATTCTTGCTGTTCGTATCTTTGGGTATTCCACAAGGATATACCACTGTAGTGCTTGCACATATCACATTCTGTACTCCATATGTGGTGTTAAGTGTGTTGCCGCGTTTGAAACAGATGAATCCGAATATTTATGAGGCGGCGCTTGACTTGGGGGCTACTCCTATGCAGGCACTCCGCAAGGTGATTGTTCCTGAGATTCTTCCGGGAATGATTTCAGGTTTTATGTTGGCGGTGACTTTGTCCATTGACGATTTTGCCGTGACTGTATTTACTATTGGTAATGAAGGGCTTGAAACTCTTTCCACCTATATTTATGCGGATGCACGGAAAGGAGGGTTGACCCCTGAACTTCGTCCGCTTTCTACCATTATATTCGTATTGGTGCTGGTATTGCTGGTTATCATCAATCGCCGTGCAGGCAAGAAAAAGGAGGTATAAAAAATGAGGAAAATAAATAGATGGCTGATGGTGTGTGTGTGCGCGTTATTCTCTTTAACCGGATGCTATAACACAGAGCCTCGTGAGAGTGTGCTGAAAATATATAATTGGGCCGATTACATTGATGAGGATATGTTGGCGGAATTTCCCCGGTGGTACAAAGAACAGACGGGGGAAGATATTCGGATTGTCTATCAGACTTTTGACATCAATGAAATCATGTTGACCAAGATAGAACGCGGGCATGAAGATTTTGATGTAGTTTGTCCTTCGGAGTATATCATAGAGCGCATGCTGAGGAAAGGTTTATTGCTTCCCATTGATACCGTTTTTGGAAAGACCCCCAATTATCTGCATAATGAATCTCCTTATATCCGTGAACAATTGGATAAATTGAGCTGGTCGGGGCATCGTGCTTCAGATTATGCCATCGGTTATATGTGGGGAACAGCAGGTATCCTTTTTAATACCGATCATGTTCCAGTGGAAGATGCCAGGACTTGGGCCAGTCTTTGGAATCTGAAATATGAGAACAAGATCCTGATGAAGGAAAGTTATCGTGATGCATATGGTACCGCATTGATTTATGCCAATGCCGAGGATTTGAAAAAAGGCAAGGTTACGGTAGAGGAGTTGATGAATAACTATTCGCAAGCATCCATCGATACAGTTGAGAAGTATCTGAAAGCCATGAAACCCTTGATAGCAGGTTGGGAAGCTGATTTTGGCAAGGAAATGATGACTAAAGGTAAAGCATGGCTGAACATGACCTGGAGCGGGGATGCGGTATGGGCGATAGAAGAGGCTGAAGGAGTGGGTATCCATCTGGACTATGAGGTGCCGGTGGAAGGAAGTAATGTGTGGTATGACGGATGGGTGATCCCTAAGTATGCTAGAAATAAAAAGGCTGCCAGTTATTTTATTAATTATTTATGCCGTCCCGATGTGGCTTTACGTAATATGGACGCCTGTGGTTATGTGAGTGCCGTTGCTACTCCCGAGATTTTGGAGGCAAAAATAGATACTACTTTATCTTACTTTGCAGATTTAAGCTATTTTTTCGGTCCTGCTGCCGATAGTATACAAATAGATAAGGTACAGTATCCTGACCGTACAGTGGTGGAGCGTTGTGCATGATTCGTGATTCCGGTGACAAGACCGAATTGGTCTTGGAAATGTGGTCGCGTGTAAAGGGGGATAATTTGGGGGTAGGCGTGGTTATTGTGATTCTGGTATCTGCCGGGATTATGGTAGTATTCACCGTGTATAGAAAACTTCAGCGTTATCAGCATGAAAGGTGCAACGTCGTCGCAGGAATCACCGGAGAAAGAAATGACTTAATCTAAAGGAAGAAAACATTTAGTCTTGCTGATAAAACGATTTAGGGAATCCAATCTTTAGGTAAAATTAAAATAAAAGTCCGAACTTGGGAAAGTCCGGACTTTTATTTCTATAATCATATAAAGATTAAATGATGTATTGTGAAGAGATAGACTCATTATTCATCACGCGGCGGATTGTTTCAGCAAACATATCAGCAATGGTCAGTTGCTTCACTTTAGAGCAACGGTTAGCATAAGGAATACTATCGGTAAATACCATTTCTTCCAAGCCGGAGTTCTGAACGCGTTCGGATGCAGGACCTGACATTACACAGTGAGAAGCGATAGCGCGGACGGAAATAGCTCCCGCTTCTTTCATAATATCGGCAGCTTTGGTAATAGTACCTGCTGTATCTACCATATCGTCAATTAAGATGACATTTTTATTTTTTACATCACCGATAATTTGCATGGTGGCCACTTCATTGGCTTTCAGGCGCGTCTTGTTGCAGAGTACCAAGGGTACACCCAAATATTTGGAATAAGTGCTGGCGCGTTTTGAACCACCCACGTCCGGAGTTGCGATTACCAAGTCTTCCAGTTGCAATGATTCAATGTAAGGCAGGAATACGCCAGAAGCGTAGAGGTGGTCTACTGGTACATCAAAGAATCCTTGAATCTGATCGGCATGCAAATCCATTGTGATTAAACGGTCGATGCCTGCTACGCTCAGAAGATCGGCTACCAGTTTAGCACCGATAGAAACACGAGGTTTGTCTTTTCTGTCCTGACGTGCCCATCCAAAGTAGGGAATAACGGCTACAATGCTTTTTGCAGAGGCTCTTTTAGCTGCATCAATCATTAGCAGCAGTTCCATTAAGTTGTCAGAGTTAGGAAAGGTAGATTGAACTAGAAAAACATGTGCGCCTCTAATTGATTCTTCATAAGAAACAGCGAACTCACCATCAGCAAAATGCATGATGTTCATGTTTCCTAATTTGCAACCGAGGCTGTTGCAAATCTTTTCTGCAAGGTATCTCGAATTTGTTCCTGAGAATACCCTAAAAGGTGATGTTTTGCTCATTTTTGTAATAGATATTACCTATTTGTTAATTTGCGTGCAAAGGTACGTATTATAATTAGAAATTAAAAATAGAAATTTAAAAATAACTTCTCATTATTGTAATATGCTTGGTTTGAAGCATATTCTTCGTTTTTTAGGCTTCTATTCTAAATTATTTTGATAAATCAGTCTGCTAAATCTCTTAATTTCCGGAAATGTTCTATCACGCACCGATAATCGCGATCGGTACACGCATCGAATTTATTCCAAAGGGCGCCCAATATGGCGGCTCCTCCGAAACCAAAGTCCTTTACCTCCAGCAAGTTTTCTTCGTCAATGCCTCCCAAAGCTATGACTTTTTTGTCAATAATGCCTGCTTTGGCGGCGGTACGGAGTTCTTCGGCGGTGTATGCCGAGTTATAATTTAGTTTGGATATGCTATTGAATACCGGACTCAGAAATACATAATCGCAACTGGATTTGCGCTCTTTAACTTCGTCTAGCGAATGGCAAGAACAACTGACATGTCCTTTGTATCCTTCCGGCAGGTTCGGATTACGACCGTTCAGGTGAATTCCTTTCAGTTTGTATTCCTCTTTCAGATAAAAATGTCCGTGAACCACGATGCGTTTGTGATATTGTTCGGGGATAAGGGTTAGCAGACGTTCTGCAAACATGGGTGCTGTACCGGGCTTTCGCAGATGGAGTGTGTCTAGTCCCTCCTCGAAAAGAGCTGTAATTATTTTATCTTCCTCCACAAAATAAGTGGGGGGCGTTATTAGAATTAACTTCATACCTTATGACTAATTGCTAAGCAAAGATAGCAACCTATTTGTAATAATCCTAGTGGATTTATAGATTTATTTTTGATAAACCTGTAAATCAATGGGATACTTTCCCCGAAAAAGTGATTCATGCGATGGAAAAGTTTTAAATAATCTGTGTGTATCTGTATGAAATAGGCGTTTTTTATTTACTTTTGCGCTAATAAAACAAGACGAATAGATAGAATTATGAATAAAAAACAATTTCTTGCAGCCGCATTTTGTTTGATGGCACTTGCCGGATGTACGCAAAAAACGGAATTGCCTGAGAATCCTAAAGATCAAGAAGAGTACCGTGATCATCAGGGAAACAGTTGGATTTATAACGCTATGCTAATGCGTTGGGCATTAATGCCGTCTATGGCCAACGGACTTTCTACCACACATTATTATTATCCTAAATCTGATTCGTGGACAGATGCTAACGGAATGAAAGTGGATGCTCCTTCAAAAGTGAATGTGGGGGCAAAATCGTCTACAAAATCAAAATCGAGCGGAAGTGTTTTTGGGAAAACACGCCGTTCATCCGGTGTTCATAGTTAATAGGAAGCGGATATGAAAAGAATACCTGTTACGCCACGTTCAGACTACCGTGAGAAAATAGAAGCGCTGGGCTTTGATTTTCATGGTGATTATTGGCGCGAGGAAGCGTATTATCGTTTTACGGCTGAAGAAACAGCCTGTTTGGAGGAAGCAACCAATGAGGCGTACCGTCTGTATTGTGAGGCTGCTCAATTCATTATTGAAGATAACCCGGAATTTATGGAGCGTGCATTGAATATTCCGAAGGAGATTGGTGAGCGTATCCGTGCTTCTTGGGGTGCGGATGAGTTAAGTCTGTATGGTCGTTTTGATTTTATATTAGCCAAGGATGGTACTCCGAAAATATTGGAGTTCAATGCTGATACACCGACTTCTTTGCTTGAAGCATCTGTTATCCAATGGCAATGGAAAGAGGATGTTTTTCCGGAATGCGACCAGTTTAATGGTATTCATGAAGGATTGGTGCAGTCATGGAAAGATATTTTCCCCAAAAAAGGAGAGATTCATTTTGCTGGTGCATTAGAGAATAATGAAGATACAGGAACGTTGCAATATCTGGCAAGTACGGCGATGGAGGCTGGGTTTTCTACCCGAGTATTGGATATGCAGGCGCTGGATTTGCAAAATGGACGATTTTTTGATCCGGCAGGTGAACTAGTGAACCGGTGCTTTAAACTTTATCCGTGGGAGTGGATGGTGGACGAAAGTCCTGACGGATGTCTAGCGGAAATGGAATGGTTGGAGCCGATATGGAAATTGGTGATGTCCAATAAGGCGATCCTTGCCACATTGTACGAGTTGTTTCCGGATTCTCCTTATGTGCTTCCTTGTTATTTGTCGCGCCCTCGGTCGGGATTGTTTTGTAAAAAACCGGTCTTCTCTCGTGAAGGTCATAATGTAAGCGTTGTTGATATCCGGGATTGGGAGGAATATGTACGTATAGCTGAAACGGAGGGTGATTATAACACTGGAGCTTATGTATATCAGGAGTATGTGGAACCGACAGCGTACAGTGGCAGATATCCAGTTATTGGTTCTTGGATTATAGGAGGAGAAGCTGCGGGCATCGGTATTCGCGAAAATCGTATGGAGGTTACAGATAACTTGTCCGAGTTTGTACCACATATTATAGGATAAAGTCAAACTATCCATGTGCCGGTCGATGCCGGACGACGGATGTCGTCATGCCTCGACTGTTGGCACATAATTGAGGAATTAATGTCTTTTGAATAGGGTCGGTTCGATTCCTCTAGAAGGAAATGAGATGGGTTTCCATCGTTTTTACGTTAATCGTCCATAATTTGCCGCTTAACACTTCGCCATATTCACCTATAATCTTCAACACTTCAGCAGCTTCGGCACAACCTATTATGCCGGGGGTTACACCTAATACTCCTTTGGGCGGATGGGGCATGGATAGCATTTCTGTTTCGTCGGGGAAAAAGTGGCGGTAATCGGGGCCTCCTTGGTAATTGAAAACGGATACTTGACCTTCGAAGGCACGGATGGCACCATATACATAAACTTTTCCCCATTTCACACAGATATCATTGATAAGATAGCGGGTAGCGAAATTATCACATCCATCTATAATGATGTCGTAGGTACGGATAATTTCATCCGCATTCTCTTTAGTCAGTCTTGTGGGATAGGCATTGATTTGTACATCATGGTTCAGGGCTTCAAGACGTTTCTTGGCTTGGATAGCTTTGGGCATGCCTACCTCGGCTTCACTATAAAGTACTTGACGTTGCAAGTTGCTGACACTTACCACATCATCGTCTATTAATCCGATGGTACCTACTCCGGCTCCTGTCAGGTACAAGGCAACAGGAGATCCCAGACCACCTACACCGACAATAAGCACTTTGGCCTGCTGAAGCCGTTGTTGTCCTTTTTCTCCCAATTCAGGGAGAATAATTTGACGGTTATATCTTTCCACTTTGTTTGTTGTTAATTTGAAAAAAGGAGCTTTGTATCATTTATACAGCCCCATTCCTTTAAAAATATGGGTAAAATCTATCGTATTGGCGTGAACTTGTCAAAAGAAACATCCCAGTCTTTCCATACCGGCTCCCTTCCTAATGATTTCAGTGCGTGTTCTACTTCTACGGCTGTACGCTCATCACTTACATGGAATTGTTCCAAAGCTTGCGGATAGGTATAGTATCCCCCCGGTTCAGTTTTGCTTTCAGCACTCATGGTAGTCACTCCTAGCCCTGCCATGTTGTCGCGGATTTGTGCCGGTTCACGAGTGGAGTAGGAGATATCTACATCGTGATCGAAAATACGCATGGCAAAAGTGAGCTGTGCCAACTCACGATCATTCATGATGACATTCGGCTGGAAACCACCGTTTTCTGCCGGACGCATACGGGGGAAGTTGACACTGTATTTGGTTTTCCAATACTTTTTCTGAAGATAGCGTAAGTGATAAGCCATCATGGTCACATCGGTGCGCCATTCTTCCAGTCCGATAAGTACTCCCATGCCAATGGAGTGGACTCCTGCCTGACCCATGCGGTCGAAGCCGTTTACCCGCCACTCGAATTTGGATTTCATCCCGCGTGGGTGATATATATTATAACGGGCTTTGTTATAAGTTTCCTGAAAGCAAATGACTCCATTCAGTCCGTGTTCTTTCAGTTCGGCATATTCTTCGGCTTTGAGGGGCATTACCTCTATCTTCAGATTGCTGAAATATTTTTTGGCGATGTCCAAAGCTTTAGCCAGATAAGGGACTCCGGCTTTTGCCGGATTCTCTCCGGTCACCAGTAACAGGTTCTCAAAAGGCCCCAGTTTCTTGATGGCTTTGTATTCATCTTCAATCTGTTCGGGGGTGAGGATGGTACGTGCCATCGGGTTGCTGATATGGAAACCACAATACACACAAGAATTGGTGCAGGAGTTGGTGATATACAGCGGTATAAACATGGAGATGGTTTTGCCGAAACGTTCTTCGGTATATTTTTTGCTTAGTTGCGCCATCGGCTCCAGGTATTTTGCTGCTGCGGGGGAGATGAGCGCCATAAAGTCGTCCACATCGCAATGTTCCTTGCCAAGAGCGCGGAGCACATCACTTTCGGTCTTGGAGTAGATGGTTTTGGTGGTTTCTTCCCAATCTATTTTTTCAAGTTCTTCTGAAAACATAATTTTTTTTGTTATAGTTCTATAAGATGATTTCGCTTCTATAAGAGCCTATTTAAACCTTTTCGGCATTTAAACAGGTTTCAAGCTATAAGTTTCTTATTATTTTTCTACATTTCTTTTTGTCGCTTTCCGTCAGCTCGGGATGTAACTTCGTTCCTCCCTTCTGGATAACGCCTTTGATAGAGAATCCGCTCCACTTCAGAATTTCGCGCAACGCTTTTACTACACCGCGTGTCTGGTTAAACCAGATATTGAATGGCCATGGGGTGGAGCAGGTGCTTACGATGACTGCTTTCTTGCCTTTATGCAACGCTTGGGGGAGTCCTTTCGGACTTTCTCCCATCATGCCGTACACGATGCGGTCGAACACTACTTTCAGATGTCCGTTCATGTTTCCCCAATAGCAGGGTGATCCGACAATCAGCACGTCTGCCCATTGTATCTTTTGAAGCGTGCGCTGCGCATCGTCTTCGGGTAGGACACAGGCCTGCCGGCTGCGGCAAGCCATGCATCCTGTACAGGGGCGTACCTGCAATTTATGGATGGATATTGCTTCCACTTCGGCGCCACGTATGCGAGCTTCTTCGGCCATGATGTCCAGCATTCGGCTGATAAGTCCTTGGCAACGAGGACTTCCGTTGAGTATCAATATCTTCATTACCTTATTTTTTTTAGGATGTTGTTGCGGACACATTGCACTGCAACCGTATAGTATTCCGGTTCCATATTTTCCAGATATGCTTTCAGCTCTCCTGTCAGTTCCGGTTCTTCCAGGCAGATGTCGTAGGCAAGTTTCATGCAGACGGCTTGTCCGGATGCGCTTTCGGCAGAAGATAGCATACCTTGAAGGCAGAAATCGAAGAAAGCTGCGTTGACAGGCTTCGGGACAGGAAGATGATGAAGGATATTCAGTAGCAGGCGTCTTGTTCCATCGTGGGGGCATTGCATGGCCCGTAACATCAGTTCCTCCCTTTTATCCATCAATAGGGAAGGAAGGAGGAAACTCAGTTTTTCACAAGCCCAAGTGGCACGCCAGGCTATCCTTGTTTCTTCATGCTGCGTTAGAGTATAAAGAGCATCAAAGCGGTCGGGGGAGCTGGCCACTTGATCTACTATGTTGTCTATGTGTTTTCTTCCTAAAGTTCCTTCAAGTGCTTTCTTGAAATCTTCCATAGTTTTTACAAAGTCAGTTGTTTAATTACCCACGTTCTTCAAGTCGCGGCTCAGTTTCATAGCGCAGAAGTTGGGTCCGCACATGGTACAGTACTCACCGTCCGTATGGCGGCCTTCATTGAAGTATTCCAAAGCGCGGTCGGGATCCAGACTCAGATGGAACTGGTCGCGCCAACGGAATTCATAACGTGCCTTGCTTAAAGCATTGTCGCGGATCTGTGCGCCCGGATGCCCTTTCGCTAGATCGGCCGCATGGGCAGCAATCTTGTAAGTGATGACACCTATGCGTACATCTTCTTTGTTGGGCAATCCCAGATGTTCTTTCGGGGTGACATAACATAGCATGGCAGTGCCTAACCAGCCGATTTGTGCGGCACCGATGGCCGAAGTGATATGGTCATATCCCGGAGCGATGTCCGTTACCAGCGGACCGAGAGTGTAGAACGGTGCGTTGTGACAGTGAGAGATTTGGCGTTCCATGTTTTCTTTGATTTTATGCAAAGGTACATGCCCCGGTCCTTCAATGAATGCCTGTACGTTTTTGTTCCATGCTCGGAGTACAAGTTCACCCATGGTATCCAGTTCGGCAAACTGTGCCTCGTCATTAGCGTCAGCGATACAGCCCGGACGAAGTCCGTCACCCAAGGATACGGCTACATCGTATTGTGCCAGAATATCACAGATGTCATCAAAATGCTCATATAAGAAACTTTCCTTGTCATGTACCAGACACCATTTGCTCATGATGCTGCCTCCGCGGCTTACGATGCCACACAGACGTTTGTCGGCCAAATGTACATTCTGGCGGCGTATTCCGGCATGGATGGTAAAGTAGTCCACTCCTTGTTCGCATTGTTCGATTAATGTATCTTTATAAATCTCCCAATTCAGATCCTCTACTTTACCGTTTACTTTCTCTAATGCCTGATAAATAGGTACGGTACCTACGGGGACAGGACAGTTGCGGACAATCCATTCGCGTGTTTCGTGAATGTTATCGCCGGTCGAGAGATCCATCAGGGTATCACCTCCCCATTTGCAGCTCCACACGGCTTTTTCCACCTCTTCGTCAATGGAGGAAGTGGTGGCGGAGTTTCCTATGTTCGTGTTGATCTTCACTAAAAAGTTCCTGCCGATAATCATAGGCTCGCTTTCGGGGTGGTTGATATTGGCGGGAAGTACGGCACGCCCTGCGGCTATTTCATCACGCACGAATTCAGGGGTGATAAAGGTGTCGATGCCCAGTTCCCGGCAATTCATGTTTTCACGGATGGCTACATATTCCATTTCCGGTGTAACTATGCCGGCTTTGGCGTATGCCATTTGTGTGATGGCCTTTCCGGCTTTGGCACGATAGGGCAGGGCGATGTGTTCAAAGCGCAGGTGGTCCAGACTTTTATCGTCACGGCGCATCTTTCCGTATTCTGAGGTAATGGAGGGCAGTTTTTCCACGTCTCCCCGTCCAATAATCCAGCTTTCGCGCATACGGGGAAGTCCTTTTTTCAGATCGATTTCCATATTGGGATCACTGAACGGACCACTGGTGTCATAAATATAAACAGGAGCATTGGGCGTTGTTACCTTTTCACCGTTCACTATGTTCACAGTAGGAGTCAGGTTTACTTTCTGCATTCCTACTTTGATGTATGGGAATAGGGTTCCTTGCATATATGCCTTTTCTGCATGAGCGTATGCTTTTTTATCTTGCTTTTTGTCTATCATATTTCTGTTTAATCTAAGAATGAAGTTAAAGGGGATGAGGCGGATGCGATCAAGTTCTGTCCTACCGCTCCTAAGCCTGCTTCATAAGCGCGGCGTCCGGCAATGACAGCTTCCTTGAAGGCCATTGCCATTTCTACCGGCTGGCCGGCTACTGCGATGGCTGTATTGACCAGACAGGCGTCCGCACCCATTTCCATCGCTTCGGTGGCATGGCTGGGGGCACCTATTCCGGCGTCTACTACCACAGGAACGGAAGCTTGTTCGATAATGATGCGCAGGAAGTCACGTGTCTGCAAGCCTTTGTTTGTCCCGATGGGGGCGGCAAGCGGCATGACGGTTGCTGCTCCTGCCTCTTCCAGCCGTTTGCACAATGTAGGATCTGCCTGGCAATAGGGCAATACGACGAAACCTAGTTTGACCAGTTCCTCGGTTGCTTTCAATGTTTCGGTAGAATCTGGCAACAAGTAGCGCGGATCGGGATGAATTTCCAGTTTCAGCCAGTTGGTGCCAAAGGCCTCGCGGGCCATTTGTGCAGCAAAGACGGCTTCTTCGGCTGTGCGCACACCGGAGGTATTGGGCAATAGCTGTATGTGGGGGTGAATGATATGTTTCAGCATATCATCTTCCTTATCGTCCAGTTCAATGCGTTTCATGGCTACGGTTACCATTTCACATCCTGATGCCAGAATGGCTTCTTCCATTACGGTGTTTGAATTGAATTTACCGGTTCCCAGGAATAAACGGGAATTAAATTCTTTTCCAGCTATAATCAGTTTTTTCATTGTATTTTGTGATTTTATTATAAATTCATGATTCGTTTAGTTTCCGCTACCGGGTCTTTCGCCCGGAGTATGGTTCCGCTCAAGGCAATACCGGTGATTCCCGTTTCCATGATGGAAGGGATATCTTCCAAAGTAATTCCCCCGATAGCAACGATGGCAAATGGATATTTGCCTCTTTCATTTGCAGAATAATGGAACGGTAACCTTCCAGTCCCAGCACTGGAGAGAGATCCTTTTTTGTAGTAGTAAAACGGAACGGGCCACAGCCGATATAGTCAGCTCCGGCTTTGTAATGCATCTTTACATCGTCAAATGTATTGGCGGTGCCTCCGATAATGAATTCTTTTCCTAATATTCCCCGTGCTTCGGCTACGGGCATGTCCTTTTTTCCTAAATGCACTCCGTCAGCATGAATTTTCTTAACTAACTCCACGTGGTCGTCTATGATAAATGTCGCTCCATAGTCTTTGCATAAGCCTTGCAGGCGTATGGCTTCCCGTTCCACTTCGTCAACGGGAGTGTCTTTCATGCGTAGCTGGATCCAGCGGCAACCGCCTTCCAAGGCCATGCGTGCGGAATCATAATAGGAATATGTGTCGGTGAAGTGAGTGATGAATTGAAGTTCCACGGTCTTATCCTCACATGCAGCTTTAATGACTACCAGACTGTCATTGGGGTGTAACACACATTTCTCCCACTCTATACGGGGAACCATCCGGTTGTTTACCGCTATGGCGATACCTTTCTCAGGAAGTGCCAGAAAGGTGGAAAGTTCGGCTACGGTGCATCCGTCCTTTACTTCGGTTTCTTTGCTGTTTACTGTCAGTTTCATACTATATCAGTTTATGAATTTACTTGTAAATACAAAGAGTTGCTTTTTGACCGGATGGTATGAGGTAAGAAGTAACAATCCCTTCGGCGGTACTAACCGCATCAGGTTCACAGGGTATAATCTCAGCCCGTCCGCTGTTTACGTGGGGCACCCCTTTGTTTTACGATGGCAAAGATATGGGAAAGAAATGAATAATGCTACAACAGACTGCTTTATTTTTTGTGGAAGAATGTTTTTTTATGATTATCTTGCATTATGCTTGTTTATTCTTGTAAAAGGATGAATGCATATCTGCTGTATCTTTGCATCTTAAAGCAGATTGCCCCGCTCCCTGAATGAATAGGGTGCGAGGCAGCTTTATTATGATGTATAGTTAAGGGTTCTTTTATAGACGTTTTTCTACTACATCCCAGTCAATGATTTCCCATAACTTGTTCACATGATCTGCACGGCGGTTCTGGTAATCCAAATAGTAAGCATGTTCCCATACATCGAAACCCAGCAATGGTTTCAGGCCTGCACGCCACGGGTTGCTTCCATTTGGCTCTTTGGTGATATGTAGTTTTCCTTGCTTGTCTATAGAAAGCCAAGCCCAGCCCGAACCAAACAGTTCTGTGGAAGCGGCGTTGAATTCTTTCTTGAAGTTTTCAAAGCTTCCGAAGTCCCGGTTGATGCTTCTGCCAATTTGCCGGACGGTTCATGCTTGTTGGGTTTGGGGGTGAACTGAAGGAAATATAATGTATGGTTCAATACTTGTCCGGCGTTGTTGAATATCGCTCCGTCGGGAGCTGATGCAACAATTTCCTCTACGGTCTTTCCTTCAAATTCTGTACTCGGAGCCAAAGAGTTCAAATTGTTTACGTATGTTTGTAAGTGCTTGCCATAATGGTAGTCTATAGTAGCCTGACTGATTACAGGTTCGAGTCCGTTGTTTGCATACGGGAGTTTGGGCATTTCGTAAGTCATAACTAATGAAATTAAAGTGGTTAATAATATATTCATTTTTAGTCGAGGTTTTAATTAAACTTCTATCATAATAACATTATTGAGCATAGAATTGTTCTGATAAACTCAAACTTTCTCTATCTTTGCGGGCGAAAGGTGAAATTTATGACGAATTATTTAGAAGAATTGAATGAAAGTCAGCGCAATGCGGTGCTTTACAACGAAGGTCCCTCTTTGGTGATAGCCGGAGCAGGTTCGGGGAAGACACGCGTACTGACTTATAAAATAGCTTATTTACTGGAGCGGGGATATACTCCTTGGTCTATTCTGGCATTGACTTTTACCAATAAGGCTGCTCGTGAAATGAAAGAGCGTATAGCCCGTCAGGTGGGCGATCAGGCACGCTATTTATGGATGGGGACGTTTCATTCCATTTTTTCGCGTATCCTGCGGTGTGAGTCGCAATCCATCGGCTTTACCTCTAATTTTACCATCTATGATTCTTCGGATTCGAAGAGCTTGATCAAGTCTATTGTAAAAGAAATGCAACTGGACGATAAGACCTATAAGCCGGGGTTGATACAGGCGCGTATCAGCAATGCGAAAAATCACTTGGTTTTTCCCGATGCATACGCTTCGAATGCAGAACTTTATCAGTATGATGTGAATGCCAAAGTACCTGCCACTCGTGATATTTACCGACGGTACTGGGAACGTTGCCGCCAGAGCGATGCGATGGATTTTGATGATTTGCTGGTCTATACTTATCTGTTATTCCGGGATTATCCGAGATTTGCCGCAAGTATGCGGAGCAGTTCCGTTATGTGCTGGTGGATGAGTACCAGGATACCAACTTCGCACAACACAGCATTGTGCTTCAGCTTACCCGGGAGCATCAGCGTGTATGCGTGGTGGGGGATGATGCGCAGAGTATCTATTCCTTCCGAGGGGCGAATATTGACAATATATTGAAATTTACCCAACTGTATAAGGGAGCCAAGCTTTTTAAATTGGAGCAGAACTATCGTTCTACCCAGACCATTGTATGTGCGGCAAACAGCCTGATAGAGAAAAATAGCGAGCAGATAAGGAAAGAAGTATTTTCGGAAAAAGCGAAAGGGGAACCTATCGGAGTTTTCAATGCCTACAGTGATGTGGAGGAAGGGGAGATTGTGGCCAACCAGATGGTGAAACTACGCTCGCGGGAACATTATTCTTATAATGATTTTGCTATTTTATATCGTACAAACGCCCAGAGCCGTATTTTCGAGGAGGCTTTGCGGAAACGTAGTCTGCCTTATAAAATTTACGGAGGGCTTTCTTTTTATCAACGCAAGGAGATTAAAGACGTTATATCTTACTTCCGTCTGGCGGTAAATCCGAATGATGAGGAGGCTTTTAAGCGGGTGTTGAATTATCCGGCGCGAGGAATCGGGGATACTACGTTGAACAAGGTCATTGATGCGGCTGCACAGCATCATGTCAGTCTTTGGATGGTTTTGGAAGAGCCGTTGGCATACGGCTTGAATATTAACAAGGGTATGCATACTAAATTACAGGGGTTTCGTGAACTGGTAGAAAGTTTTATAGTGGAGGTCCCGAAGAAGAATGCATACGAATTGGGAGCAATGATTGTTCGTCAATCCGGCATTATGAATGAGATTTATCAGAGCAATGATCCTGAAAATCTGAGCCGTCAGGAGAATATTGAAGAACTGATAAACGGTATGCACGATTTTTGTGCAACCCGTGAAGAAGAAGGGAATGAAAACATCCTGTTGACGGATTTTCTGTCGGAGGTTTCTCTGTTGACAGACCAGGATAACGAGAAAGAGGGGGATGCCGAGAAGATTACCTTGATGACCATTCACTCTGCTAAAGGCTTGGAGTTTAAAAACGTCTTTGTAGTTGGGATGGAAGAGAACTTGTTTCCCAGTGCTTTGTCACTCAATTCGTATAAGGAGCTGGAAGAGGAGCGCCGCTTGTTTTATGTGGCGATTACACGTGCCGAAGAGCATTGCTATTTGTCTTTTGCCAAGAGTCGGTTTAAATATGGAAAGATGGAGTTCAGTAGCCCTAGCCGTTTCTTGAAAGATATTGATGTACATTTCCTGAAGTTGCCTCAGGAGGAACAGATGGCCCGGAGAATAGACGAGAGAGCCAGCCGTTTCTGTCGTGAGCAAAATGAACGTGCGGCTCGTTCCTTGTTTGACGAACCTGCTTCTCAGTCTTCTTACGGGCGTTCTTCATCGAACATCTCTGGTGGTCAGAAAACATTTTTAGTTGGAGAAAGACCGAAAGTTGAGATTATTCGTCCCAGTATACCACGTAATTTGACCAAGGTTGGTCCGGAAACGGTCTCAAAGCCGTCCGCAGCGAGAAACTTGTCGGTGAATGTACAGGCAGGGCAGGTGATAGAGCATGAGCGTTTTGGAATAGGCGATGTGATAAAGGTGGAAGGAATTGGTGAGAACAGCAAAGCGACTGTCCGTTTCCGGAATGCCGGAGAAAAACAATTATTACTGAAATTTGCCCGATTCAAAGTTGTGGAATAGAATAAATATTTTAATAGAATTCTGATACAAAAATGATAGATATCCATAAAGTACCTTCTCCATGCTATGTAATGGATGAAGCATTGCTCAGAAAGAATCTGAGTTTGATAAAGAGTGTGGCAGACCGAGCCGGAGTTGAGATCATCTTGGCTTTCAAGTCTTTTGCCATGTGGAAATCATTCCCCATTTTCAGGGAATACATTCGTTATACTACAGCCAGTTCCGTATATGAAGCCCGTTTGGCGTATGAAGAATTTGGCAGTAAGGCCCATACTTATTCTCCGGCGTATACGGATACTGATTTTCCGGTTATCATGCGATGCAGCAGTCATATAACCTTTAATTCTTTCAGTCAGTTCCGGCGTTTTTATCCTATGGTTGAGGCCTTTGGAGAAAAGATAACCTGTGGTATCCGCATCAATCCTGAATATTCGGAAGTAGAGGTGGAACTTTATAATCCTTGTGCTCCCGGTACGCGTTTTGGGGTGACGGCCGATTTGCTTCCTGAAACTTTACCGGAGGGCATCGAGGGCTTCCATTGTCATTGTCATTGTGAATCCAGTTCTTATGAATTAGAGCATACTTTGCAGCACATAGAAGAGAAGTTTGCTTCTTGGTTCCCACAAATAAAATGGTTGAATTTGGGAGGGGGACACTTGATAACACGTAAAGATTATGATACGGAGCATCTTATTTCTTTATTAAAAAACTTGAAAGCCCGTTATCCTCATTTGGAGATTATTTTAGAACCGGGTTCGGCTTTTACTTGGCAGACCGGACCTTTGGTAGCTTCTGTTGTCGATATAGTGGAAAACCGGGGGATAAAAACCGCGATTTTGGACGTTAGCTTTACTTGTCACATGCCCGATTGTCTTGAAATGCCTTATCAGCCGGCAGTGCGTGGTGCCAAAACTTTACCAGTCGATGCGATAAAAACAGCTTTAACGGAAGAGAATGTTTACCGTTTGGGTGGAAACAGTTGCTTAAGTGGCGACTATATGGGTAGCTGGTGTTTTGACCATCCGTTACAGATAGGAGAACGCATTGTTTTGGAAGATATGATTCATTACACTATGGTAAAAACAAACATGTTTAATGGAATCCATCACCCTTCTATTGCTATTTGGCATACAGATAATACATTGGAAGTATATAAAGACTTCCGATATGAGGATTATCGTGACCGTATGTCTTGATAGTAAGTAAAAAAAACTTTTGTTTTATATTGACTATGAGGAGTTTGATGAAATAATGTAATAAAAGTACTATAAAAAGTATAGAAAATTTTTGGAAGTTTAGAAAAAAGCACTACCTTTGCATCCGCAATCGGGAAACAGCTGGGAAATAGTTAAAACCGAAAGCGGAAATTGCGGAAATAGCTCAGTTGGTAGAGCATAACCTTGCCAAGGTTAGGGTCGCGAGTTCGAGTCTCGTTTTCCGCTCACATAAATAAAATCTTGTGCGTTGTGACAAGAGTGTTACACAGAATGCCCAGGTGGCGGAATGGTAGACGCGCACGTTTCAGGTGCGTGTGTCGAGAGGCATGCAGGTTCGAGTCCTGTTCTGGGCACCATGTTAGAGGTTTGCGGAAATAGCTCAGTTGGTAGAGCATAACCTTGCCAAGGTTAGGGTCGCGAGTTCGAGTCTCGTTTTCCGCTCAAGAGAAAAGATCAGTGTAGAAGTACATTGGTCTTTTTTATTTATCATGGTGTAAATGTTAGAAAACGGAAGAAGGTCAAATCAAAATATTGATATACCCTCCTCCCGCTGTTTTAGTCAAATTATCCGCAATGGAAATATTTATTGACCAATGCCAACATCCCTTCCGGATTATCTTTTAAGTCGTTACGTAAGGTCAGATCGTTATAACTGGTTAATTTGCTGATGATTCCATCAATCATAGTGGGGCTGAACACATTATGTTTTTGGAATATTTCGCGCTGTTGTTGCAAACAGGTTGCGGAAGCTGCACAGCTATCGGGAAGCTGGGCTAATGCCTTCAGTTTGTCTGCATTTTCTTTCTGATGGATATTGACGTTTACGTAAGTTTTTTCTGCAATGTCCAGTGCATTTTCTATTTCAAATCCATGGCGACAGGCTACAGCTAATCCTGCTATCAGTTGGTAGAGATCGGCCGAACCGTCCGGTGACCGCATTTCCACTGTCTGTTTTTGTGTGGTATCATAATGGCTTTCTGTTTCCAGTGGATTGGCAGTCATGCACATGTCTGTTTTAGCTGCCCATCCTAGAGGTACGCGTACCAATACTGAACGGTTGCGGTCACCCCAGCAAATATTAGTTGGCGCTTCCTGATGGGGAACCAGGCGGAAATAAGAAGTAGGATTGGTATTACCGAATGCGGTGATGGATGGAGCAAGTTCCATCATGCCAGCAATAGCTTTGCGTGCTGTTTCTGATAAAACACCTTCTTTCAACATCTGGTTTTGTCCATCTTTCATGATACGCATGTGGATATGCAATCCGGAACCAGCTTTTCCTGTAGTTATTTTAGGTGCGAAAGTAATGTTATAACCATGTTTATAGGCCAGATTACGTATAATCCATTTGGCGATCATCAATTGGTCTGCCGCATCTTCGGCATTGACAGGCAGGAATTCTATTTCATTCTGTTCATATATCATGCCATTCAATGTAAAATTACCTACTTCGGAATGTCCATATTTTATTTGTCCGCCTGCTTGTGCAATGTAGGCCATGCACTGGTACGGAAATCATTGAACTTGGCATATGGTGCTGATTCATGATAGCCTTTCTGATCTGTAGCCTCGAACATATTTGTATCCGGAGCAATTACATAGTACTCTAATTCCCCCATAGCCTGAAATTCCATGCCGGTTACTTCATTGAATGCCTTGCATGCTTTGTGTAAGGTATGTTCGGGGGAACTTTCCAATGGCTCTCCATCCTTGTTAAAGAAAGAGCAAAGCATGGAAAGTGTAGGTATCTCGGCAAACGGGTCCAAAAAAGCCGTCCGGAATCGGGGAATTACATACAGATCACTGCTGCCCGCCTCAATGAATGGAAACAGGCTGGAACCGTCCACACGTTCTCCACAAGTCAAGATAGCATCTAGATATGCTTGGTTGTTGATAACGAAATTCAATGTCTTCAGTCGTCCGTCTCCGGCGGGATACATAAAGTTGACCATACGGATGCCATTCTGTTGAATGTATCGTTTTATGTCTTCTTTGGTAAACTCTGCACAAGGTTTTTCTAGAAATGCCACCAATTGGTTGGGGTTCATTATTAATTCTTT
>ENA-OQDE01000235-OQDE01000235.1-human-gut-metagenome-genome-assembly--contig:-NODE-235-length-36140-cov-5.027101_pt1 | contig 36140 bp, 44 predicted proteins | sample MGYA00242768_ERZ504595 | MGnify/ENA primary metagenome ERZ504595 (study PRJEB26092, sample SAMD00036307) | human gut metagenome | host: Homo sapiens | study: EMG produced TPA metagenomics assembly of... | reverse complement strand
GGAAGAACCGGATATTTTCTGCTGTAGCCCGAAAATACGCCCGGTACAGCTCTTCTGCTGTCCAGTCCGGGAAAGCATCCTCATAATAGGGGTCTTTTCCGTCAATGACATGCATGGAGCCGATCACGTAGTCGAACGGCCACGCATTTACATACTCTTCCATCCGTTCTTTTAAGTGGAGCTGCAGTCCCAGTTCCACGCCGAATCGGATATCAATTCTGTCGTGGTATTTTTCCTGCAGTTCCCGGATTTTTGCCGCATATGCCGGTGTATCGAGCTGGAACTCGCCGGTACTGTAATCCATATCGTAGTGATCCGTCAGGCAGATTGCCGGAAGTCCCAGCTCGACTGCCCGTTTTACCATCTCTTCTGTTGGTGCTTCGCTGTCACTTGAAAAGAAACTGTGCATATGACAGTCCGCTATTTTCATCTTTCGGCCTCCGTAATCGTTCCGCCTCCGCCGACACAGCCGTCCACGTAGAAGACAACAGCCTGTCCCGGTGTCGGAGCACGCACGCCGTCCGGGAAGGTACAGGTAATCTCATCTTCCCCGGTCCGTTTGATCACGCACGGGGAGCCTTTGTGCCCGTACCGGATTTTTGCGGTGCAGGAGAGCTCTTCTCCAAGTTCCAGCGGCGGAATTGCCATATAGTTTACTTTGTTTGCTTTTACTACTTTTGCGAAAACCTCTTCATTTTCGCCGACCACAACCTCGTTCGTCTCCGGACGGATTTCCAGTACGAACACGCGGTGTCCCATCGGAAGGCCGAGTCCGCGGCGCTGTCCTACGGTGTAATGGGTAATCCCCTCATGGGTACCGAGGATTTCACCCTTTGTATTCACGAAATTGCCTTTCGGTGCCACGATTCCTGTCTCGTTCTGGATAAAGGAAGCGTAATCCTGATCCGGCACGAAGCAGATTTCCTGGGAATCCTTCTTTTTTGCTACCGGAAGACCGATTTTTGCTGCAATCTCACGAATCTGATCTTTTGTGTAGTCTCCGACCGGCATCAGCGTATGCGAAAGCTGCTCCTGGGTCAGATTATACAGTGCATACGTCTGGTCTTTTGCCGCTGTTACCGAATTTGCAATCGCATACCGTCCATTGGCAAGCTGTTCGATTCTTGCATAATGTCCGGTCGCAATGTAGTCCGCTCCAATGGAAAGACTGCGCTGAAGCAACGCTTCCCATTTCACATAACGGTTGCAGGCGATACACGGGTTCGGTGTTCTGCCGCAGAGATATTCGTTCGTGAAATAGTCCATGACGTTCTCACGGAACTCTTTTTTGAAGTTCATGACATAATACGGAATGTCCAGCACCTGTGCCACGCGCCTTGCATCATCAACAGCAGAAAGGCCGCAACAGCCCCCGTTTTCCTCCTGGACTGTCTCGGCCTCATCCTGCCAGATCTGCATGGTCACCCCGATGACATCGTATCCTGCTTTTTTCAGGAGATACGCTGCCACCGAGGAATCTACGCCGCCGGACATTCCAACGACTACTTCTTTTTTCCCATACTTAGTATTCTTCCTCTTCCTCGCCTCGCTGATATCAGACTTCGGTTTTGCAAGACCTTCGATCTTGATGTGGTGTTTCTCTGCGTAATCCCAGAGTGCAGCGTGAATTGCTTCTTCTGCAAGCAGAGAACAGTGAACTTTGACCGGCGGAAGTCCGTCGAGTGCTTCCATAACAGCTTTGTTGGTTACTTCCAGAGCTTCCTGGATGGTTTTTCCTTTTACCAGCTCGGTTGCCATACTGCTGGTTGCAACTGCGGCGCCGCAGCCGAAGGTTTTGAATTTGCAGTCCTGAATGATGCCGTTATCGTCGATGTCAAGATACATTCTCATGATATCGCCGCATTTTGCATTTCCAACGGTACCTACACCGCTTGCGTTCTCAATTTCTCCTACATTTCTCGGATGCTGGAAATGATCCATTACTTTTTCACTGTACATTGTTATTCTTCCTCCTGAACTATTTCAAAGCAGTCCTCCTCCGGCACAGCTTTTACCTGAATTTTTCTGTACCGGCTTTCTGGATGGACTGTCTTATTTTTTTAAACTTATTTACCCTGCTGTTTTTTGATGTAATCCTCATACAGCGGGACATGCTGCGCAGACGGTCTACGATCGCTTTAATCTGCTCTACAACAAAATCAACGTCCTCTTTTGTGATCTCCTCACTTAAAGTCAGACGTAAGGAACCGTGTGCTTTCTCGTGCGGCAGTCCGATGGCCAGCAGTACATGGGACGATCCAGGGATCCGGAAGTACATGCAGAACCGCTGGATGCGCAGATACCTTTCATATCCAGCATGATCAGAAGGGACTCTCCCTCGATGAATTCAAAGCTGATGTTGCAGTTGTTCGGCAGACGTTTTACCGGATCGCCGTTCAGACGGCAGTTCGGAATCTCGGTTAAAATACGGTTGATCAGATAATCACGTACTTCGATTTCTTTTGCGGTACGCTCCGCCATAGTTCTTGCCGCACGCTCTGCCGCAACTCCATATCCTACGATGCCCGGTACATTTTCTGTTCCGGCACGGCGTTTTCTTTCCTGCGCACCGCCGTGTACGAAGGAGCGGATTTTCACACCCTTTCGGATGTAAAGGAAGCCGATTCCTTTCGGTCCGTTAATCTTATGACCGCTGGAACTGAGCATATCAATATTGCACTCATCCACATTGATCGGGATCTGGCCAAATGCCTGTACGGCATCTGTGTGAAATAAAATATTGTGTTCTTTTGCAATTCTTCCGATTTCCTTGATCGGCTGAATCGTTCCGATTTCGTTGTTTGCCGCCATAACGGAAATCAGAATGGTCTCAGGTGTGATGGCTGCTTCGAGTTCATCCAGATTGACAACGCCGTTCTCATCGACGCCGATATAGGTGATTTTCGCACCGCGCTCTTTTTCCAGATACTCACAGGTATGAAGAATCGCATGATGCTCGATTTTTGTGGTGATGATGTGGTTTCCTTTATTTTTATATGCTTCAAAGGTAGCTTTTAACGCCCAGTTATCGGACTCGCTGCCGCCGGCTGTGAAATAAATTTCCTCCGGTTTTGCGCCGAGCACGTTTGCGATCTGCTCTCTTCCTTTGGTGATGGCTTCTTTGCTTTTTCCTGCAATTGCATAAATACTGGATGGATTTCCGTAGTATTCGCTGAAATAAGGAAGCATAGCCTCGACAACTTCCGGGGCTGTTTTTGTTGTTGCCGCATTGTCCAGATAAATCATTGTTGTTCACTCCTTGTCATTTCTATCGCTGTTTCTGTTTTTCTCTAATTGCCGGCTCTGCTGAACCAGCTCTCCGAGCTGATGGAATCCACAGCGTTCGTAATTCCCTCATTGATCCTCTGCCACACAAAACGCGTGACGCAGAAATCGGCCGCATCGCAGCCGCCCAGGCCTTCATTGACCGAGCACGTGACTGCCTCGAGTCCGCCCTCCAGCACACGGAGAACATCTCCTACCGAAATGGAATCTGCCGGTTTTGCAAGTACATATCCACCGCCTGCCCCCCGCACACTCTCAATGAATCCGGCTTTTCGAAGCGGACGCACCAGCTGCTCCAGATAGCTCTCTGAGATATTCTGGCGTTCTGAAATGCTGGCAATGGACACTGCACCCTCTTCTTCGTGACTCGCCAGATCGATCATGGCACGCAGACCATATCTTCCTTTGGTCGATAATTTCATTCCTGGTTCTCCTTTTTCCTGTGCTGTCGTTTTCCAATTCCGACAGTTTTAATCGGATTTATTTCTCACTCAGAATAGCACCTATCACGGGGTTCTGTCAAGGAGTTTTTTCGCATATTTTAGACTATCTGCGCAATGCCGTGAAAGGAGTCTATCCCATGCTGAAAATCACAAGAAAGAACACGCTTCTTCTTGGCACACTGATCCTGACCGCGTCCGGGATCATCTGCAGAATTCTTGGATTTCTCTATAGAATATTCCTGTCGCGCCGGATCGGTGCGGAAGCCTTTGGTATCTACCAGCTCGCCACACCACTCTACGCACTGATGCTCTCCCTTGGCGCAGGCGGCATGCAGACGGTGCTCTCGCGCTTTGTCGCATCGTACCTTGCCAAAAAGGATTCCAGACGGGCAAAGATCTGTCTGGCGGCCGGATGCGGCATTGTAGTGATACTTTCCTTCTCCGCCTCCATCTTTCTCTTTTTCAGCGCGGATTTTATCGGAACACGGCTTCTTTTTGAGCCGCGGACGATTCTGCTCCTCCGGATTTTATCACTCGGCATTCTCCCCTCCGGGATCCACAACTGTCTCTCGGCATGGTATCTTGGCCAGAATCAGACGGCACTGCCTTCTTTTTGCCAGCTTTTGGAACAGTTCGTGCGCATGGGCGCTTCCTACCTTGCCTGGCTTTTCTGTCTTTCCACAAGCCTCCCCTCTGCCGCTGTCGCTGCATTCGGTACTGCCGCCGGCGAACTCTTTTCGTGTCTCTTTCTGATGGCCTGCCTGTCCGTCTCGCACAGCAGGTCCCCTCAGAAACACCGCCCGATTTCTGTTTTTTCAAAGAAAAGACCCTCTGGTACGATACCTTCCGAGAGCTTGCCGTTTTGAATCTTCCGCTTACGCTGAACCGTATTCTTCTGAATGTCCTCCACAGCATTGAAAGTGCTCTGCTCCCCGGCTGTCTGGTCACCTTCGGTCTTTCCCGGAAAGCAGCGCTCTCGCAGTATGGCATTCTCACCGGTATGGCACTTCCGATGATCTTTTTTCCATCTGCCATCACCCACGCGGTGTCCGTCATGCTTCTGCCCGGCGTAGCAAAACAGCAGGCCGACGGTACGCCGGAGCAAATATCAGACACGATCCGTTATACAATTTCTTTCTGTGTGCTGCTTGGCACTTCCGCTGTTTTTGCCTTTTTCTTTTTCGGTCCGTGGCTTGGACGTTTCCTTTTTCAAAACGAAGAAGTCGGCGTTTTTCTGCGTATCCTTTCATTTTTAAGTCCTTTTCTCTATCTGGAAACGACACTTGGAAGCATTTTAAACGGCCTTGGAAAAACTTCTCTCGTTTTTTCCAGAACCTTGCCGGAGATGTAATTCGTATTCTTGCAATTCTTTTTCTCGTCCCGGTTTTCGGCATCCGTGGCTATCTCTATGGTATTCTTGCAAGTGAACTTACCATTATGACAATGGCACTTTTGTTCCTGCATCGGGAATCTGCAAACGGATTTGCTGTTCATTGATACCTTTTTTCTATCTTTTTTAAGAGAAACAGAATTTCGCCGAAAAAATATCGACAATCTTCGCGTTATGTATTATAATTTATAGATAGTTTGCGACGGGGCACACAAGAACGCTCCTCTGTCCGCAGCTAGAAAAGAAGTGCATCTAAGATAAAGGAGAACGAAAATGAGCCTTGAATTTGTAAGAAAACTTCCCACCCCAACAGAGATCCGGGAACAATATCCCTTAAGCGCCCGCGCAACTGAAATCAAAAAACAGCGTGACGCTGAAATCGCAAAAGTCTTTACCGGGGATTCCGATAAATTTCTTGTTATCGTAGGACCTTGCTCCGCAGACAACGAAGACGCTGTTCTGGAGTACAATCACCGTCTGGCAAAGGTTGCTGACAAAGTATCCGACAAACTGATCATCATCCGCGTGTGTATACCAACAAACCGCGTACCACAGGTGAAGGCTACAAAGGTATCGTTCATCAGCCAGACCCGGAAGGAAAGCCGGACCTGCTGCACGGCCTGATCGCCATGCGTAAAATGCATATGCGTGTAGTAGAAGAGACTGATCTGACTTCTGCAGACGAAATGCTGTATCCGTCCAACTGGAGCTATCTGTCCGATATTCTCTCCTATGTTGCGGTCGGCGCACGTTCCGTAGAAAACCAGGAGCACCGTCTGACTGTTTCCGGCATCGACATTCCGGCCGGCATGAAAAACCCGACCAGCGGTGATCTTTCTGTTATGATCAACTCCGTCATTGCCGCACAGGGCTCCCACTCCTTTATTTACCGTACCTGGGAGGTAAAGACAAGCGGAAATCCGCTGGCGCACACCATTCTCGCGGTGCGACCAACAAGCACGGCAACTCCGTGCCGAACTATCACTACGAGGACATTCAGCTTCTGCTGGAGAAATACAACGAAACACATCTCGTAAACCCGGCTACCATCATCGATGCCAACCATTCCAACTCCGGAAAGAAATACGAGCAGCAGATCCGTATCGTCAAAGACGTTCTGCACACAAGACGATGCAACAAGGATATCGAAAGTCTCGTAAAAGGTGTTATGATCGAAAGCTATCTGGAGCCTGGCAATCAGAAAATCGGATGCGGAAATCATGTCTATGGTAAATCCATCACTGACCCGTGCCTTGCTGGGATCAGACCGAACGCCTGATTTATGATATCGCTGAGGAGTGCTAAATTTTCTCAACACCCTAAAAACATCAAAAACCTTCGCTGCAGTTTTTCACCAGTCTGCGGCGGAGGTTTTTCTATCGTTTTACTTTTCTGTTCCACCTTTACTTTCTCGGATGTGCCTTCCGGTACACATCCCTGATTTTATTCACACCAAGGTGGAGATACATCTGCGTCGTCGAAATATCGGCGTGTCCCATCATCTCCTGGACACTCTTTAAGTCCGCACCGTTTTGCAGCAGATGGGTTGCAAACGAATGACGCAGGGTATGCGGCGTAATATCCGCCGTAATGCCTGCGGATTTCGCATAGGATTTCAGAATTTTCCAGAATCCCTGACGGCTCATCGGACCTCCGGAGCAGTTGACAAACAATACATCATCATCCGTCCATGCATCAGGCTGCGCGCGCACTCCCAGATACTGCTCCAACGCCTTTTCGCCGGTCCGCCGAACGGAACGATCCGCTCCTTTTCATCGCGGCAGGTGATGTAGCCCATCATAAGGTTGACATCCTGTATCTTCAAATGGATCAGCTCACTGACGCGGATACCGGTCGCATACAGCATTTCCAGCATTGCTTTGTCGCGGATCCCCTTTGGCGTGTCGGTTTTGGGCTGGCGAAGCAGCAGATCGACCTCTGCGATGGAAAGGATCTCCGGCATTTTTCGCTCAACCCTCGGTGGCTGCAACGCTTTCGACGGGTCAGATACCATTTTTCCCTCCTGACATGCATATTGGCAAAACATATGAATCGCCGCAATGCTGCGCGAGATCGTTGCCGGGGAGAAGTGTTCCCGCTCCAGATATAATAAATAAGAATTTAAAACCGTTGCATTCATCTGCTCCGGTTTTTCTATTCCGTGCTCCTTCAAAAAAACTGCCAGCTTTCGAAGATCGCGCTGATAGGAGACTTCTGTATTTTTTGACGCTTTCTTTTCCGTCTGTAGATAGTCCGTAAATGACTGTATCGTTTCCTGCATAGCTTTTTTCCTTTTTGCTTTTTTCTCCCTCTCACTGCCCGATAAAGGGTAACAATGCTTTTAATTATATACACGTTTTTTCAAAAATGCAATTCCCTTTTCCGACCGTTTTTACAGGATTTTCGCAAGAAACCACGGATTGACATAACTCTCAAGCAGAATACCCCACAGAAGCAGGATCAGTGCAAAGAAGTAGCGCACGCCGAAGCAAAAATATTCCTTTTTCTGTATGCCGCCGGCAAGGTGATTCGTCTCTGCCATCCGGCTGCACGCAGCAGCCATCAGAAATAACGCGGCAAGGTAGAGGAAAATCTGCGGAAAAAGAGCCAGAAAAAGAATAAAAGACCTGCCATTCCGTTCTGCAGATAGGCAGCCGAGAGAAAGACGCCACACAGAAACCATATGCCCAAACGGCAGCAGTGGCAAAATACGCACCGATTGCCGTCAATCCAAAGAGAAGTCCCGCAAATGCCGGTGCTAACCGTACCTTTAGAAGATAGGAAAAGCAGGCCTTTGCGGAAATTTTTCTTCCAAAAAACGCCTCCGCCTGAAAGAGGCGGACGCTATTTCCCTCCTTCATTCCCGTGTGGGATGCCGCAAGCAGCAGCAGTACACCGAGAGTCATACCGGCCGCAAACCAGAGGGCAAAAAAACGAATATATGCATTCTCATCCCGTTCTCTCATTTGCTTTTTGCGCCTCCTTATTTTCTGCCTTACTGTCAATGTATTCACGGTTCATAGACAATATACGTAAAAGAAGTGCCTGCTCCGCAGACCCCCATCTGCGAATGGCACTTCTTTCCTCTTTTCAGGGTCCCCCAATGTCTCACGCACCGAAATGTCCGTTCATTTCAAACCCTGCTTTTTGTATATCCCCATAAGATATTTTTCACTTCTTTTATTTCACGACAAGATAGGTATCCAGATCATCGAACTGATCAAGGTAGCTGACTGCGCCCTCGTACATATTGGACTGCAGTACGATATTTACCGTGTTATAGATGCAGCGTTTCAGTTCTGCCATCGTCAGAGTTCCATCTGCAAGTTCTTTTTTGATGTTCTCGTGATCCTCCGGCAGACCCGGCATTACCATGTCATTTCCGGCTCTCATGCAGCCCGCTGCCGTACACTCGCCCTGGATCTGTACGTTGGTGGTTGTCCAGTCGGTCATGATAGCTCCTGCAAATCCCCACTCATCTCTCGCTGCTTTCGTGCAGGTATCGTAGCAGTTTGCAGCGTGCACACCATTGATCAGGTTGTAAGATGTCATAATGGACATCGGCTGTGCATCTTTGACTGCGATTTCAAAGCCTTTCAGATAGATCTCACGCAGTGCACGCTCGGACAGGATGGAATCGGAGCCCATACGGTTATCCTCCTGATTGTTGCATGCGAAGTGTTTGATCGTGGTTCCGCAGCCCGGTACCTTCTGTACACCGAGCGTCATAGCAGCCGCCATCATACCGGCAAGCAGCGGATCCTCGGAATAATATTCAAAGTTTCTTCCGCAGAGCGGATTTCTGTGGATGTTCATGCCAGGTGCCAGCCACAGTGTTACGTTGAACAGCTCCATCTCATGGCCGATCATCTCGCCGACTCTCTTGATCAGTTCTACATCCCAGCTCTGTGCCAGAAGTGTTCCAACCGGAATTGCGGTACAGAACTGATAATAGGTTGTTCCGCGTTTTTCCTGCGGTTTGCTGAAGAATCCGCCTTCCAGTGCCGCCAGGAAATCGCTCGCTACGATCTCTCCGTTGTCTACCTGGTATTCTCTCTTCAGACGAAGACCTGCAGGTCCGTCGACCAGAGCAATCGTGGTTACATTCCACGGCTCCTCCGAAGCACACGGGGATGTCTCCGCTGCTGCTCCCGGAACAGAAATTCCTGCGGAGCCAAGCGCGTTGCCCTGTGCTCTTCCCGGATCACCGGTTGCAAGGAGTGCCAGCTGATCCACAGAAAGGGATTCCACAATCTTTCCTGCTTTTCCAGGAAGCTCTTCCGGTACCGCTGGTAATCTACTTTCTCAGTTGGGATCTCAGATGCTTTAAGCTCGATCACGCTCATTCTCTTTTCTTTTACTTCCTTCTGCCATACAGCCTCTCTTGCCTGAACTTTTTCTGCATCAGGAACAATCTCATTCAATTCCTCTTTCAGCGGGCAGATATTTTCACACGCTGTCATGACTGCTTTCTCGTCCAGCTCCAGCGCGCCGGAGAGAACAGATGTATTCAGATCATTTCCAATCCAGATACCATACATGCCCGGCTCCAGAATCCAGGATGCGCTTTCCTCCTCATAGGAAGTCAGCTGATACAGCGGGAAGGTGATGGTCATGGTCTGGGATCCTTCGGAGCCAGCAGTTTTGTTTTTCCAAAGCCTGCCAGACGGCGGAACTCTTTCACCAGTCTGCCTGCGGGCAGGAAGCGTAGATCTGTACAACTTCTTTTCCTGCATAAGTATCGCCGGTGTTGGTGACGGTAACAGTCACGCTTACTTTCGGATTCATCATACCGCGGCCGCTTACTTTGATGTCATCGGTTCTGATCTCGAAATCGGTGTAGGACATACCGTAACCGAAGGAGTACGGACTGGTACTTCAAAGGTATCGAAGTAACGGTATCCAACGAAGATACCCTCTTCGTATTTTTCTTTCATGAGGTCGCCGCTCTTGTAGCTGTAAACCTCTGCACCCGGATAATCATAGTAATCTTTTGCCCAGGTATCTGTCATTTTTCCGGATGGGGTTACATCGCCGCTTACAACATCAGCAAATGCATTTCCGCCTTCCTGGCCTGCCTGTACGTACTGTAAAATAGAGCGGATATTGTCAAATTCTTCTACGAATGCCAGATCCATCAGGCCGCCGGTGTTGATAACAAGAACAACGTTTTTATAGCATCTGGAAACCTGTGCCAGAATAGCTTTCTCTTCTTTGGAGATAAAGTAGTCACCCTCCGTATCAAAACGGTCTTTGTTCTCTCCTGCGATACGTGCCAGAACGAAGAATGCGGTGTCTGCACCGTCGGCTGCTGCTTTCTCTTCATCGATTGGGTTTCCGGATGGCATAAAGAACGGGGTTGCAGAGTACGCATCAAAGAATTTTGTGTCGTCTCCGTTCAATTTTGTGAAAATCTCATTTTTCCAGTCCAGTCTTGCCTGTACGTAGAGTTTATCGTAATCCTCCAGCCATTCACTGCTTGTTACGTCGTAGCCTGCATTTTTCATGCCCTGGAAAATATTAACGCTGTCACGCTCATTGACATCGCCGGAACCGGTGCCTCCTTTGATGGTGCGGATCGCACCTGCTCCGTAAAGACCTACCTTGCTGCCCTTTGCCAGCGGCAGGAAATGATCTTTGTTTTCCAGAAGAACGAATCCCTCTGCTGCTGCCTCGCGGGCAAGTTTGCGGTGATCTGTTTCACGCTGGGTTACTTCCGGAGATGTAGTTCCGTTAAAGGTTCTTACCTTTGCTTTCATGTCTTTGTTCCTCCCAAACTTTGTTTCGTACTAATGTCTCCATTATCTTCCCTTTTTCGTGTAACTTCTAGTTCCTTTCTTGTCCTTTCTCTGGTTGATATTGATATTTCGCCCAATTTCTGGTACAATATTCTTATCTTTTTTGATTATAATTGATGTATATTTCTATCACATCCTGGAGGTACTTATGGAATCCTGCTTTTACGAAACAATACACGAAACCGATCTGCTGCACGTCCGTTTTGAGCTGCAGGATGCGCCCGCTTTTGTTTTTCCGGCGCACTGGCACGAATATGTGGAAATTCTCTATCTGATCAGGGGACAGTTTTCCGCGATTGTCCAGGCAACGGAGTATCGGTTAAACGAGGGCGATCTGATTATCATCAACTCCGGCGACCTCCATATGACGCGCTCCAACACCTGTACATATCTTCTGCTGCAGATTTCCGCAAGCCAGATGCGCCAATATCTGCCGGACTTTGATACGATGCGTTTCGACACGATCATTCCCTACTCGGAACAGCCGGCTCCGCTCCGCGCACTGCTCTCGGAGATGAACGAGATCCGGCAGAATCCTTCCGATTCATACCAGCTTCTCTTTACCTCACGACTGTACGAATTTCTGTACCATCTCTGCCGGTCGTATTCCCACCAGATCCCTTCGGCATCCCTCACGGGTTCACAGCGCGATCTGCAGCGCGTGACACACGTTATGAACTGGGTGAAAGTGCATTACCCGGAACCGTTAAGCCTCGAAACAGCCGCGGATTCCCTGGCGCTCTCGAAGGAGTATTTCTGCCGGCTCTTTAAAAAGTATACCGGACAGACCTTTCTCGAATATCTGAACGATGTGCGCACGATGCACCTGTACGAAGATTTACAGAATTCCGACGAAACGATCACGGTACTGATGGAGAAAAACGGGCTGTCGAATTACAAAATTTTTATGCGGACCTTCAAAAAGCTGTATGGCTCTACACCTCAGAAAATGCGCTCGAACCGGATACGGCACGTATAAATTCTTTTGAAACTTACTGTTCTTATACACACTGAAAAGGCTGTGGAACATGATTGCTCATGTCCACAGCCTCTTTTTGATTTCGTTATTAAATTGTTTCGTAGAAAGTCTTTTATTTCGCGTAATCCGTTACACGGCTCTCGCGGATAACATTGACCTTGATCTGTCCCGGGTATTCCAGTTCAGCTTCGATCTGTTTCGAGATATCCCTTGCGAGCAGTACCATTTCAGAATCGGATACCTGCTCAGGAACAACCATGATGCGGACTTCTCTACCAGCCTGAATAGCAAAAGATTTTTCGACACCCTTGAACGAATTCGTGATGTCTTCCAACTGTTTTAATCTGTTGGTATATGTTTCGAGTGTTTCTCTTCTTGCACCCGGTCTTGCTGCGGAAATTGCATCCGCTGCCTGAACGATACATGCAATCAGAGACTGGGGCTCTACATCCCCGTGATGTGATTCTACTGTGTTGATCACAATCTGAGATTCTTTGTACTTTTTGCAGAGATCTGCACCGATCTGAATGTGAGATCCTTCTACCTCATGGTCGATGGATTTACCGATATCATGAAGCAGTCCGGCACGTTTTGCCATGCGGACATCGCATCCTACCTCTCCTGCGAGGAGACCGGAAAGCTGTGCTACCTCGATCGAATGCTTTAATGCATTCTGTCCGTAGCTGGAACGGAATTTCATTCTTCCAAGGAGACGGATCAGCTCCGGATGAAGTCCGTGTACACCGACTTCCAGTGCGGCTGCCTCGCCTTCCTCGCGAATATTCTGTTCTACTTCTTTGCGGGCCTTTTCTACCATCTCTTCGATGCGGGCCGGATGGATTCTTCCGTCTACGATCAGTTTTTCCAGAGCAATTCTTGCCACCTCACGGCGAATCGGATCGAATGAGGAAAGAACGACGGCTTCCGGTGTATCGTCGATGATCAGATCTACACCTGTCATGGTTTCGAGGGTACGGATGTTTCGTCCTTCACGGCCGATGATACGGCCTTTCATCTCATCGCTTGGAAGCTGTACAACAGAAATTGTACTTTCGGATACATGGTCAACGGCACATTTCTGAATCGCTGTTACCACATACTCTTTTGCCTTGCGGCCTGCTTCTTCTTTCGCTCTGCTCTCCAGCTCTTTGTAGAGCTTTGCTGTGTCGATTTTTACTTCGTCTTCCACAGATTTTAACAGATACTCTTTTGCTTCCTCGGAGGTAAAACCGGAAATTCTTTCCAGTTCCTGTACTCCTTTTTCGTGTAGACCGTCTACTTCCTTTTCTTTCCTTCTGACGCTTGCCTCTTTTGCTGCAATTTCGTTTTCACGACGCTCCAATACGTCCGCTTTTTTATCTACAGATTCTTCTTTCGATAAAACGCGCTTCTCATATTTCTGCAGTTCCGCTCTGCGCTCTCGGGTCTCTTTTTCTACTTCATTCTTCGTACGAAGAGACTCCTCCTTCGCCTCCAGCAGGGCTTCCCGTTTCTTAGTTTCGGCAGTTTTCAGTGCTTCATCTATGATGTTTCTCGCCTTTTCTTCCGCTGTGCCAATTTTTTCAGCATCCTGCTTGATTTTATTGTCCACAGCAATTTTCCTGGTAACAGGAACCGCAATAAGCAGCGTGACTACTACAGCAATGAATACCAGCAGAATTGTAATACCTGTACTCATTACCGGAGCACCTCCTTATTTAGTTTTCATTGCACATTTACAACACTACAATTTTATACTGTTTTCACAAATTTGTCAATGTTTTAAAAATATTCATGTAATTTATTGCACATAATTTCGCGGCATGTGGCGGAATCGCCGGGAATATTCAGGATTCTTCGTCAGCGGAATCTTGGTATTCTTCCAGTGCCCGACGGATTTCGGAACTGCCGAATCCCTTCCGCGTCAGAAAACCGGCGGCACGGCGGTACTCTTTTTCATCCAGCCGGTGCGGCGTGCCGAGCTTTGCGAAGGCGGCACTTTTTGCAAGTTCATACTCATCGCGGGCATCCTCCTGCTCTTCCAGGACGGATTCCACCAGTTCCCGGTCCACGCCTTTCTGTGCCAGCGCATAGAGGACTGCCTTTTTCCCTTTTTTCGCACCGCTGCCCGCAAGATACTGCTCCACGTATGCGCGGTCGTCGATATAGTGAAAGCTCTCCACGTACGAGACAGCCTCTTCAATGGCTCTCTCGGGATAGCCGTCTTTTCGTAACTTATCTTCCAGCTCTTTTTTCGTCCGCATCTGTCCGAGCAGCAGATACATCGCGCGGTGTTTGGCCCTTTTAGTCAGCACTTCCCCTGCCAGCTTTTCGTAAACCTCATCGGGAAGCTCCTCCTGCTCTTTGATGCGGGAAGCGCGGATTTCCCCGTTATAAAGAACCAGATCCTCTCCGTCATCGAAGAGGATCCGTGATTTCTTTTTATTCAGAGGACGAATCTCTGTCACAAACATTTATTCGTCGTCTCCTTCGGTTTCCGGAACTGCTGCTGTTTCTTCTGTGCCTTCCGGCGCTTCTTCCTTGATCAGGCCGTAAGCCACGCGCACTTTGTGCTCGATCTCATCCATGATTTCCGGATGCTCGCGCAGGTAGCTTTCGCATTTTCGCGTCCCTGGCCGATCTTGTCGCCGCCGTATGCGAACCATGCGCCGCTCTTCTGTACGATGCCGACGGAAGCTGCCAGATCCAGAACGTCTCCTTCTTTGGAGATTCCTTTTCCGAACATGATATCAAATTCTGCCTCGCGGAACGGCGGAGCTACTTTGTTTTTCACGACTTTGATTCTGGTACGGTTTCCGACCATCTCTCCGCCCTGCTTTAAGGCTTCGATTCTTCTGACATCGAGACGGATGGAAGAATAGAATTTCAGTGCACGGCCGCCGGTTGTGGTCTCCGGATTTCCGAACATGACACCGACTTTTTCACGCAGCTGGTTGATAAAGATAACAATACAATTGGATTTGCTGATCGCTGCAGTCAGTTTCCGGAGTGCCTGAGACATCAGACGCGCCTGCAGTCCGACGTGGGAATCTCCCATGTCGCCGTCGATCTCGGCTTTTGGAACGAGGGCTGCAACAGAGTCCACGATGATGATGTCTACCGCACCGGAACGGACCATCGTCTCGGTGATCTCAAGTGCCTGCTCGCCGTTGTCCGGCTGTGAGATATAAAGGTTTTCAATATCAACACCGATGTTTTTGGCATAGGCCGGATCGAGCGCATGCTCTGCATCGATGAAGCCGGCGATTCCGCCGCGTTTCTGTACTTCGGCTACCATGTGGAGCGCTACGGTTGTTTTACCGGAAGACTCCGGTCCATATACCTCGATGATTCTTCCCTTCGGCACACCGCCAAGGCCGAGTGCGATATCCAGGCTTAAAGAGCCGGTCGGGATGGTTTCCACGTTCATGTTTGCTGCGGAATCTCCGAGCTTCATGACAGCTCCTTTTCCGTACTGTTTTTCAATCTGTCCAAGTGCGGCATCGAGTGCACGCAGTTTATCTTCGTTATTATTTCCCATACTGAATATTCTCCTTACCATGCGAACGTTCGTTCGCTTCTGTATACATACTATTACAAATCTGCTTTGTTGTCAACTGTTTTTCTTGTGTCTTTTTTCAGCCCCCAAATCCTCTGCACCGGAGTTGCTTCGAATATATCCTTATGCACAAGTGTAGCATATTCCACTCTCCTGCCGCAACCCAAAAATACTGCAAAAAAATCCCGAAACGGCTTTTCTTTCCTCTTCTGCCATTTCGGGATTTTTCTTATTTTTCAGAATGCAGACCAGCTTATCCGATCAGCCAGTTGTACATTTCCTCGTACTGTTTTGCGGAATTCGCCCAGGAGAAATCCTGTGCCATTGCGCGGTCGATCATCTTGTTCCACTCGCGTTTTTTGTCGTAATAGATGCGCTCTGCGTACCGCACGGTACCCATCATCTCATGCGCATTGTAGTTTGTGAAGCTGAATCCAGTTCCTGTTCCCTCGTACTCATTGTACGGCTCTACGGTGTCTTTGAGGCCGCCGGTCTCGCGGACGATCGGAAGGGTTCCGTAGCGGAGGCTCATGAGCTGGGAGAGTCCGCATGGCTCAAACAGGGACGGCATCAGGAAGGCATCGCAGGATGCATAGATCTTGTGTGACATTGCATCAGAATAGTAGATGTTTGCCGAAACCTTCTTGTCGTATTTCCATGCGAAGTGGCGGAACATGTTCTCGTAGCGCTCCTCGCCGGTTCCAAGGATCACAAACTGTACGGCATCCTGCACATCTCATCCATCATATAGCTGATGAGGTCGAAGCCCTTCTGATCGGTCAGCCGGGATACGATACCGATCATCATCGTCTTCGGATTGACCTCGAGTCCTAACTCCTCCTGCAGTGCCAGTTTATTTTTCACTTTCTCTTTACGGAAGTTCTTTACATTGAAATTCTTTGCAATCTGAGCGTCTGTCTCCGGGTTCCACTCATTGTAGTCGAGTCCGTTTACAATACCGCGCAGATCGTTTGCTCTTGCACACATCAGACCGTCGAGTCCTTCGCCATAGAACGGGGTCTGAATCTCCTGCGCGTATGTATTGCTGACGGTGGTGATCGCATCTGCGTAAACCAGACCGCCCTTCAAGTAGCTGGCATCGTGTTTGAACTCCAGCTTATCCGGTGTGAAGTAGTAGTCGGAAAGGCCGGTAATGCTCTGAATCGTCTTGCGGTCCCAGATGCCCTGGAATTTCAGGTTGTGGATCGTCATGACGGTTTTGATTCCCCGATAGAATTCATCTGCCTGGAAACGCTCGTGCAGGTAAACCGGAACGAGACCGGTCTGCCAGTCGTGGCAGTGGATGAGATCCGGGCGGAAGCGATGGTCGGTAAAATGGAAAGCGCTGCTTTGCTGAAGTAAGCAAATTTTCCAGATCCCACGGCATGCCCGCATATGGAGTGCTTCCTCCGAAATGCTCCTCGTTGTCGATAAAGTAGAATTTGATGCCTTCATATTCCATCTCGAAAATGCCGACATACTGCTGTCTCCAGTTCAGATCCATGTAGAAGTTTGTCACATACCGCATCTGATTTTTAAACTGTTCTTTGATTCCTGCGTATTTTGGAATCACCACGCGCACATCAAAATACTCTTTCGGGAAGTACTTCGGCAGAGAACCTACTACATCCGCCAGACCGCCTGTTTTGATGAACGGTACACACTCTGAAGCCACGAACAAAATATTTTCATGAAAAGAATCCTCCTGTAATTTCATGCTGATTATCGCATCTTTGTTTTTCTGTAATTCCTTCCTTTTTGTCACGATCCTATGAAACGCGAAAGGATAATCAACGTCCTGTCTGTATTATACCGTACTTTGTCCAGAAAAAAAAGTCTAAACTTCTGTAATTTCTCCGTTTGTTCGGATTTTTTTGTTACTTTTTACTGATTTTTCAGTTCAAGACGTATTTTATCTGCAATTAATGCAATAAATTCAGAATTTGTCGGTTTACCCTTGCGGTTGTTCACGGTATAGCCGAACAGCTCGTCGATTGTGTCCATTTTGCCGCGGCTCCAGGCCACTTCAATCGCATGGCGGATGGCACGCTCGACACGACTTGACGTTGTCTGGTGGCGTTTCGCGATGGTCGGATAGAGAATCTTGGTAATGGAATTGAGCATTTCCGTGTCCTCTACGGAAAGCAGAATCGCATCGCGCAGGTACTGGTATCCTTTGATATGGGCAGGAACGCCGATCTCGTGGATCATATTTGTCACATCAATTTCCAGACTGTTTTCCGGCGGACAGATCGGCTCTTTTCCGGGGTTTGTAAAATTTCTTGGATGGTATCTTCTTACTGATGTCATTCCTTTTGTTGCTTTGATCCGGTTCAGAAGAGTTTCGTTGTCGAACGGTTTTAAGACGTAATAGTAAGCGCCGAGCCGGAACGCATCTTCGGTGATCCTCTCCTCTCCTACGGCGGAGACAACGATAAAGGCAGGTCTTTTTTTCAGATTTTTATCCTCATTGACTTTCTCCATTACAGTCAGACCATCCATCTTCGGCATGAAAATGTCAAGCAGTACGACGTCCGGTTCTTTGTCGCGGATGATACTGTAGATATCATTTCCGTTTCCGGTCTGCCCGATCAGTTCAAGCGTGTCATCCTGTTTTATGACGTTCCCAAGCATTTCCTGCATGCGTTCGTTATCATCCGCGATGGCAATGTTGATCTTTTCCATAAAGCTCTCCTTTGCAAAAACTCATAGTCTTTCCGGAATTTCACTGCATCCGTTTTCTTCTGAACTTTTTCCAATCACACAGACATTATAATTTTATTTTTTCGCATTTTCAATATATTTCCCGTAAATTTTTGAAAATTCGATCGACATTTCCGTAAAAATTCGGAAGTTTGTAACAATTTCAACCAAATTAACGCATATTTTTTCAGTTCCGTGCAAGCATGTTTTCCGCAAAGACACCGTAGCCTTTTTCTGGATGGTTTACGAAAACATGGGTAATGGCGCCGATCAGCTTCCGTTCTGGAGCACCGGCGAGCCGGAATTTCCCTGTACGATGCCGCCGGTTTTCTGTAGCAGCCGTTGATCGGTAATTTCGAGCACAAAATTTTTGTTCGTATTCTCGCTTCCAAGATCGATTTCTGTAATCTCCGCCTCATACTCTTCTACCGTATTGTCCACGCACATCCGCACGGTGGCCGGGCCCGTCTCGATCTCCTGCCGATAGGCAATTTCCGTCACGGTAAGCGGCAGTGCACTGCTTTTTTCCCTGTCCAGAACGCCGTGGATACCGTAGATGGTATTCTCCGCCACTGACCCGATACGGTTCTTTTCTTCGTAATGGATCACGCCCTGCAGTTCACCCGGTACACCCGCTTTTCCCGGGATCACAGACAGAATCTGTGTCAGATACAGTTCTCCGCCGTTCAATTGGAGCATTTTTCCGGTATCGATATCACTGATTCCATGGCCGAGCGCTGCAAAGGTTCCGTCCGGTTCCACGAAAGTCAGTGTTCCGATTCCCTGCATATTGTCGCGGACCCAGGCCCCGAGGCGGCAGGTGCCGTCCTGGCTTTTCTGCGGTGTCACCTGCACTTCGATCGTTTCCCCGTCCCGAAGCAGGGAAAGATACACCGGGGAACCGTTTGATACTTTTACTGCATCAATCAGATCCTGCTTGCTGCGGATGCTCTGTCCGTTTACTTTTGTGATATAGTCGCCTTCCCGAAGAATATTTTCTGACGGACGGCTGACGGTTCCGTCGGACGAACGGATTTCGGCTGTACGGATCACCATCACACCGTCGGTCTCCATATAGATACCGACCGGCGCTCCGCAGACGGCAACTTTCGGCCGTTCTTCCTGGATCACACGGATCTTTTTCAGCGGGATCCCGGCGGCGGAACATTCTACAACCGTTTCACCCGTTTCTCCGAATTCGGTTTTTTCTGCTTCCTTCGTATCTTCCGAAATCGTCAGAAGTGGATGTTTCGTGAGCGGCTGAAACGGGCTTTCGCTGTTCTCATCCACATACATCGTATCCGGCAGGGATTCGCGCATGGCATCGTAGCAAGAAGAACGGCGAGGATCAGAAACAGCGCCGCCAGCGCAAGCAGGACTCTTCGGTATTTTTGTTTTCTCGTCATTTGCATTCCCATCCTTTCCGCCGCAGGCAGAACTGCGGCATTTCTTTTGTTTTCGCGGCGGTCGTCAAGTTCTCGTGCAGGCACGGACTTTGACTCGCCGCCCGCGAAAAAGAGGGAAACCACGCTTTGTTTCGTGATTTCCCTCTTAGTATGCGGACTTCTCTTTATTTGAGTCTTGCAGATTTTTGTACCTGTGCCAATTCCTTCATCTCGCTGGCATTTGCCAGAACAGAATCCGTAATTTTCGCGCCGCCAAGCATTCTTGCCAGTTCTCTGACAGAATCTTCCTCGGATAATGGATGGATCGATGTGACGGTCTCGTTTTCTTCGACGTTTTTTTCGATTTCAAAATGAGAATCTGCCATCGCCGCGATCTGCGGCAGATGGGTGATGCAGATGACCTGATGGCGCTGCCCGATCTGTGCCATTTTTTCGGAAACCTTCTGCGCCGTCCTTCCGCTGATTCCGGTGTCGATTTCATCGAAAATCAGAGTTTCTGTCTCGTCGCGGTCGGCAAGAATCGTCTTGATTGCAAGCATGATTCGCGACAGTTCACCGCCGGAAACAACTTTCGCCAGCGGACGGATCGCTTCGCCCGGGTTTGTGGAGATTAAGAACTCCACAGCATCGGTTCCGTTTTCGGTGTAGCTTTTTGTCTTTTCAAATGAAATTTCAAATGCGACATGCAGGAAATTCAGGTCGCGCAGACCTTCGATAATCTGTGTTTCGAGCCGTTTTGCATAGTTTCTGCGGATTTTGGACAGATTATGTGCGGCCGCATCCAGTTTCTGCTCCGTTTTCTGTAACTGCTCCTGCAGTGCGGCGCGGCAGCTCTCAAAATTTTCCAGTTTTTCCAGTTTTTTCTGCTGTTCTTCGCGGTATGCGGCAATCTCTTCCATCGTCTTTCCATACTTTGCTTTCAGGCGGTTGATCTCATCGAGCCGCTTTTCCGTCTCGTAATACTCTTCTTCGGAAAAGGTCAGTTCGGAAAGATATGCGGAAATTTCGCGGTTGAAATCATTCAGCAGTCCGTCAATATCGGAAAGGGTCTGCGACGGACCGGAAAGTGCATCGTCGTACACCGCGGCCTGCTGCAGCTCCCGGATTGCGCGGCCGACCTGCTCCCCGGCGCTGTTCTCTGCACCGTAGCCGGTGATCGCATATACCGTCTGCAGAGATTCCGCGATCTTTTTCGCATGGCCCATTTTCCGGTACGCAGTTTCCAACGCTTCGTCCTCGCCCTCTTTTAGCTCTGCCTGATCAATCTCGTTGATTTCAAACGTAAGAAATGCTGCCTCCCGCTTTCTTGCCTCCTCGCCGAGTTCGTACGCCGAGAGCTCCTTTCGGACATTCTTCCACTCCTGGTACAGCGCCCGGACCTCTCCTTTTGCCGTGGCCGCCTCGGTTCCCGCAAACGCGTCAAGAATCGCGATCTGCCGGTCCGGATAGAGCAGCGACTGGTGCTCATGCTGGCCGTGGATGTCGAGCAGCAGGGACGCAAGAGCTTTTACCTGCGAGATATTGCATGCCTCGCCATTGATGCGGCAGACGCTGCGGGATCCGGTGATCTTTCTGGAAATAATCACCTGTCCCTCCTCCGCCCCGAGATCCGTCTCTTTTAACAGCTCCAGCACATGCGGATTTTCGGTTTCAAAGACCAGTTCCACCAGCGCGCTTGTCTCTCCCGTCCGGATCATCTCGCGGGATATCTTCTTTCCAAGCGCCGCGTTGATCGAACCGATCAAGATGGATTTTCCGGCTCCGGTTTCTCCGGTCAGTATATTCAGGCCCGGACCGAACTCCACTTCCGCTTCGTCGATCAGGGCCAGATTTTTTACGTGTAAGTTTGTGAGCATTCTTTTCCTCCGGTGTCACACCTGCTGTCATCTTTTTGTCTCTTTTTGCAGAGACGTGCGTTCTTTAGAACTCTTCGCCCGTCTCCTCCATGCCGTCCACCATTTTTTCAGTCGTTCTGCTGCCACAAGCGCCGCATCATCGTCTCTTGCCACGCAGAGAATCGTATCGTCTCCGCCGATGCAGCCGACAATTTCATTCCAGTTCATCTCATCGAAAGCCGCTGCCGCCGCCATCGCCATTCCAGACACGGTTTTGATGACCAGAATATTCTTGGCAAGATCAACGGAAATATACGCGTCTTTTAACACGCGCGCATAGCGGCTCCCAACCTCGGACGGTGCGTTCTGCAGAACCGCATAGCGGCTTCCGCCGTTCTCTTTTGGTACTTTTGTGAGCTTCAGCTGGCGGATATCCCTCGAAATCGTCGCCTGCGTTACGGCAAAGCCGCTCTCCTCCAGCTTCTTTGCCAGCTCCTCCTGTGTTTCAATGTCATATTGGTTAATTAATTTGATAATCTGTGCATGTCTCGCGATTTTCATTTCAAGCATCCTTCCCCAGTAACTATATCTTAAATGTTTGCCATTTTCTTTCTTAATGTCTCCAGAAAACTGATGTTGCTGATCTTCACAATCAGAGTATCCCGTCTGGCCTTTTTGATCACGATCCGGTCGCCGGTTTTCATCGGAACGCGGGTGTCGCCGTCAAAATATGCCATGCCCTGTTCAATGCCGCCGTCTCTCGAAGGCCCGAGCTCCACCTCAATCACATCCTCTGCCGGAAAGACAATGCTTCTCGTATTCAGGGTGTGCGGGGCAAGCGGTGTCATCAGCATCAGGCTGGCTGACGGTGAGATGATCGGGCCGCCCGCGGAGAGGCTGTAGCCGGTCGAACCGGTCGGCGTTGCGATGATGATGCCATCGGCGCTGTAGGAATTTAAAAACTCCCCGTTGACGTAATTGTCGAACCGGACGACACGCAGGTTTCCCTCACGGGTGATCGTAATGTCGTTGAGTGCCGCGTCCTCCGCAATCAGCTTTCCGTCCCGGTAAATCGATCCACAGAGCATCATGCGGTGCTCAATCGTATACTCATCTGCCATCAGATGATCCAGCGCCGGATAAAGCGTGTCACGGTCGATTTCCGCAAGATAGCCGAGCGTTCCCAGATTGATGCCGAGCAGTGGAATCTGTAAATCCACCACGTCGCCTGCTGCCTGCAGAAGCGTGCCGTCACCACCGAGCACCAGAATGCCGTCGATATCTGACGGAACCTTCGCCGGATCCGTATAATGGTATTTTTCCCCTTTTTCGCTGTTATCGCAGAGAAGACACGTTTTTCCGCGCTCCTCCAGATATTGCCTGATCTGGTCTGTCACGGTAAGGTCCGGGTCTTTTGCTCTGTTTGTGATCAGGTAAAATCGCTCCATATCATGCTCCTTAACCCTTTTATTTATCCAGTGTATCGTGTGCGCTCTTTACAACGGCGTCTACATCGACATTGGTCTCTTCCTCTGTCACGCCGTCCGGCAGCCGGACAAGGTGAACGAGATACTCGATATTTCCCTCCGGTCCTTTGATCGGAGAAAATTCCAGATGGCGCACGCCGAAGGAAATGCTTTTCGCATAGGAAATGACCATCTCAATGACTTCTTTGTGTACAGCCGGATCACGGACAACACCTTTTTTGCCGACTTTTTCGCGTCCTGCCTCAAACTGCGGCTTGATCAGAGCTGCAATTTCGCCGTTCTCTTCCATCAGATTTCGGACCGGAAGCAGCACCTTGGTCAGGGAGATAAACGATACGTCGATCGATACGAAGGACGGTCTCTCCTCGATATCCTCCGTCACGACGTAACGGATGTTCGTGCGCTCCATACAGACAACGCGCGGATCGTTCCGCAGCTTCCAGTCGAGCTGGCCGTGGCCGACATCCACGGAATATACCTTGACGGCGCCGTTCTGCAGCATACAGTCAGTAAAGCCGCCGGTGGATGCTCCGACATCCATGCAGACCTTTCCATCCAGGGTAAGGTTAAAGTTTTTCATTGCTTTCTCTAATTTTAAGCCGCCGCGGCTCACATACGGCAGTGGTTTTCCTTTTAAGACAATCTCCACTTCTTCCGGGAACATGGAACCGGCTTTGTCCTCCCGCTCATTATCCACCAGAACTTCTCCTGCCATAATCATGGCTTTCGCTTTTTCCCGCGATGTGGCAAGGCCCCGTTCTACCAGTAATACATCTAATCGTTTTTTCATCTTTCTTCCTGCCCCCGTTTTCTGTAGTATTCCTCAATTCTGCCGCAGATATCTTCCGGCGTAAAGCCGACCTGTTTCATCTGGTATGATACACTTCCGTGCGGAATAAAGCGGTCCGGCAGTGCAATGATCTCCACGCCGAACGGAAGGTCTTCTTCCTCGGCAAAAGCAAGGACGCGCTCTCCAAAGCCGCCGTCTTTTACATTTTCCTCGAGTGTTACGACAAGCTCATACGTATCGGCAAAGCTTCGAAGAAGTTCTTCATCGATTGGTTTGACGAACCGCGCATTCACAAGCGCCGCATCCATATCCATCCGCTCTTTTAACTGTTTCTGCACTTCTTCTGCCATTTTTACCATACTGCCGACGGCAAGAAGTGCAACACGGCTTCCCTCATGGATCACTTCTGATTTTCCGAGGCAGATGGGCGCACGGAACTCTTTTAATCCCGTATACGCTTCCCCTCTCGGGTAGCGCACCGCGATCGGGCCGTCGTAATCGACCGCAAATTTGATCATATCCGAAAGCTCCCAGAGGTTCTTCGGTGCAAGAATTGTCATATTCGGCATCGAACCCAGATAGGAAAGGTCGAAAATGCCGTGGTGTGTCTCCCCGTCGTAGCCCACAAGACCGGCGCGGTCAATCGCAAAGACGACATGGAGATTCTGCATACAGACGTCATGCATGATCTGATCGTACGCCCGCTGCAGGAATGAAGAATAAATCGCAACGACAGGCGTAATGCCGCCGAGTGACAGTGCCGCTGCAAATGTCACCGCGTGCTCTTCTGCGATTCCCACATCGAAACAGCGGTCCGGGAACATGTTGGAGAAGCGTTTCAGTCCGACACCGGTCATCATCGCCGCCGTGACTGCCGCAACATCCTTCTTCGATCTCCCATTTTCCGCATGACCGTGGAAAAGACATCCGTGTACGTCGGATTGGATTTTCCAACCGGCAATCCTGTTTTCACATCGAACGGACCGCACCGTGGAATCTTGCCGGGTGGCGCATCGCCGGCTCATAGCCGCGGCCCTTCTGTGTCAGGACATGCACCAGAATCGGTCCTTCAAACCGTTTTGCTTCCTGGAAGGTCTTGATCAGCTGCGGAATGTTGTGGCCGTCCACAGGACCTAAATACGTAAGTCCCATATCCTCAAACAGCATGCCCGGAATGATGATCTGTTTGATGCTGCTTTTCGTCTTCCGCATCGCATCCACCATGCCAGGTCCGATGCCCGGAATGCGGTTCAATGCCTTTGTGACATCCATCTTGAAATCCGTGTACGCCGATGCCGTCCGAAGGCCGGACAGGTACGATGACATACCGCCGACATTCTCGGTGATCGACATTTCGTTGTCATTTAAAACGATAATAAAATTCGATTTCAGGCTGGCCGCATTGTTCAGCGCCTCGTACGCCATGCCGCCGGTCAGCGCACCATCTCCGATGATCGAAACAACGGAATAATTTTCTTTTTTCAGTTCCCGTGCACGCACATAGCCGACGCCTGCGGAAATCGAGGTCGAGCTGTGGCCGGTGTCGAATACATCGCAGTCACTCTCGCTCCGCTTCGGGAATCCGCTGATGCCGCCTTCCCGGCGCAGCGTTTCAAACCCGTCTTTCCGCCCGGTCAGAATCTTGTGCGTGTAGGACTGGTGTCCCACATCCCAGATCAGCTTGTCTTTTGGAAGATCGAAGACGCGGTGCATCGCAATCGTCAGTTCCACGACACCAAGATTGGACGCCAGATGGCCGCCGGTTTTACTCAAAGACTCGATAATAAATTCCCGGATTTCCTCTGCAAGCGCCGGAAGCTGGTCCGCCGGAATCTTCTTAATATCGTTTGGTTTCTGTATTTTTTCTAACATGAAATCATCCCTTACTTTTTCTGGAAGTCAGAGATTCAAACAGCTCTTCCAGAAATATTTTATCTCCCGGACAGGACAGATTTTTCAGTTCGTCCACGGCCTCTTTCGTGAGCCGTTTTACCTCCTGCTCCGCCCCGTCTGTGCCAAACATCGTCACATACGTTGTTTTTTCATTCTTTTCATCGCTGAAAACCGGCTTTCCAAGCTCCTCCATCGTGGATGTGACATCCAGGATGTCGTCCCGGATCTGGAACGCGATTCCGACTTTGGAGGCAATCCGGCAGAGCGCGTCAAGATCATCGTCGTTTGCTCCTGCAAGTGCCGCACCTGCCATCATGGCAGCCTCTAAAAGCGCCGAAGTCTTGTTCTCGTAAATGTAGTCCAGCATCTCACGGTCGATGGCGAAATGGCCGGCTTTTTCATTCATCACGTCAACACTCTGACCGCCCAACATGCCGGAAATTCCGGTTTTCTGACAGAGAATGCCAAAAGCACGCACTACGCGGTCGGTGTGCTCCTCCAGTGGAAAGGCTTTCCAGGCTGTCTCGTATGCATAGTTTAAAAGGGCGTCTCCTGCCAGCACGCCGACGGCCTCCCCGAAGACGACATGGGTCGTTTTTCTGCCGCGGCGGTAATCGTCGTTGTCGATCGCAGGGAGATCATCGTGGATCAGGGAATGGGTGTGAATCATCTCCATGGCTGCCATAAATGGTTTTACTGCTCCCCGGTTCCGCCGAACAGACGGAAACTCTCCTGCAAAAGCAGCGGACGAAGCCTCTTTCCGCCCGCTGTCATACTGTAATTCATGGCTTTTGCCAGTTCCTTTGCAAAGCCTTCCTCTTTCGGCAGGTAAGCGACAATGATACTTTCCGTTTCCCGCGTTTTTTCTTCGAGTACCGCTTTAAAATTCTCTGAATGTTCCATCCTCATTCATCTGGAGCATTTTTTTCTCGACGCGGTCAATTTTCTGACTGCATTCATTCAAAAGCTCCATTCCCTCCTTGTATAAACGAAAGGAGTCTTCCAGGCTGACATCGCTGCTCTCCAGCGTTTCGAGCATCTGATCCAGTTTTCCAAATGCTGCTTCCAGTGTCTCACCGGAAGGGGTTCCTTCTTCTTTTCTCTCTTCTGCTTCCATATTTCCCATGTTTTCTCGATTCTCTGCTTTTTCACGATTGTTCCATCCAAGATACGGCCGATGTCTTCTCTGCGCGCGCTGTGATCTTTCCGTCTGATACACAGATTTCGAGCAGATCACCTTCTTTGACATCCTGCACCGAAGTGATGGCTTTTCCTTCTTTTTCCACGTAGGAATAGCCCTGGTTCAGCTTGTCCAGCGGAGACAGACCCTTCATCGCCTGAATGTAAAGGGCAAGGCGGTGGCGCGCTTCTTTGAGCTTTTCTTCCATCGCATCTGTATACCGACGCTCCAGCTCGGCGTGGCGTGCTCTCTGGTCACGGATCTTATTTTCCGGTCCGAGATACTTCCACTTTGTCTCGTACTGCAGAAGGCGGCTTCTCGCTCTCTGCGTCTGGTTTGCCATCGCATGGTTCATGCGGCTTTTATAATTTTCCAGTGTGTTGAGTACCGCGCGGACATCAGCGACCGCCAGCTCCGCCGCTGCGGACGGGGTCGGGGCGCGCAGATCTGCCACGAAATCGATGATCGTTGTGTCGGTCTCATGGCCGAGGCGGAGATCACCGGCGTATGGCAGGAAAAAACGGCACGCGCTACTTTTTCCTCATTGAACGCCCAAAGATCCTCGATCGAACCGCCTCCGCGGCCCACGATCAGCACATCCAGATTCAGTACGTCCAGACGGCGTATGCCCTCCACGATGCTGTCCGCCGCTCCCTCTCCCTGCACCATGGCCGGGTAGAGGATGATCTGGACAAAGGGATTCCGGCGGAGTGCAATGTTTTTGATATCCTGCACAGCAGCTCCCATCGGTGCTGTGACAACGCCGATTTTCTTTACATACGCAGGAATCGGCTGCTTGTACTCCGGGGCAAACATGCCCATCTCTTCCAGTTCTGCTTTTAGGGCCAGATACTTTTCGTATAAAAGGCCGGCGCCCTCTTTTGTGATCTCTTTTGCATAGATCTGATACTTTCCGTCCCGCTCATAGACGCTGATGCTGCGCCGACAATCACGTTATCGCCGTCCCGCATCGGGAAGGCGAGGCCGCGCCGCGAACCGGCGAACATGACACAGGAAATGGTTCCTTCCGCATCTTTTAAGGAAAAATAGATATGGCCGGACGGATGGTATTTACAGTTGCTTACTTCTCCGCTGACGTAAATCCGGCGGAGCATATAGTCCTGGTCAAAGATGTTTTTGATGTATGAATTGACCTGGCCTACGGTGTAAACATTCTGATTTTTATTTCTCATCTTCTTCTCTTGCCAGTTTTCCAAGAATACCGTTGATAAAGGACGGAGACTGGTCTCTGCCGAAGCGTTTTGCCAGCTCAACGGCCTCGTTGATGGCTACACCGACCGGAACGTCCTCGTCGAATTTCATCTCGTAAACGGCAAGACGCAGGATCGCCAGGTCTACTTTTCCCATACGGGTCGTTTTCCAGCCCTCGGAAGTACGGTTCAGCATCTCGTCGATTTCCGGGATGTGCTCGGTCACATGATGGTATTTCTCTTCCATATAGGTCTGATCTTTTTCGCTTACGGTTACTTCTTCATCCTCGTCGTTGTCGTCAGAGTACGTAAAGTAAAGAGACATCTGCTGCGGCATCTCCTCTTTCTCCTGGAACTCTGCGGTATAGAGAAGTTTAAAAATATTTTCGCGAAGTTTGCTTCTGTTCATTGTCTGTTTTAATTCCTTCCTGTATAGTTAATTAACTATTTTTCTTCCATTTCATCTGGCTCTGAATAGTTAACAAGAACCGCGGGGTTGTAAGGGGTCGCCTTATTCCCTCGCGGTTCGTTGTTTTTTATTTCGTCTGTTCCATATTCACGCCTGCAATGGCTACATTGACATCGGAAACTTCCAGGCCTGTCATATTCTCGATCGCTGTTTTTACTTTTTCCTGTACGTTTTTGCAGGTTGCCGGAATCTCGTATCCATATTTGAGATTGAGGGCAAGATCCACGCAGACAACGCCGTCGAGTACATCAACTTTGACACCCTTGGAAAGATTTTTCATGCCAAGCTTGCTGACTAATTCGTTGGTAATATTTCCGGCCATGGAGGCTACCCCGTCCACTTCCGTTGCCGCAAGTCCTGCGATAATAGCTACCACCTCGTCTGCAATCTGCACGGTTCCGATTCCTTCGTCATCATATATCGTATAAGTGTTTCTTTTCTGAATTTTTGCCTCTGCCATCTTAAAGAACCTCCTCCTTGGCTGACTTTCCTTTATTATACCAAAAGTTTTCCGAAAATAAAAGTTTTTTTTATTCTTCTTCCTGTGCCGCGCACCACTCGCGTGCTGCCGGCGTGTTGGCAAGGCCGCCCTGGCCGGTTTCGCGCAGACTCGGATGCATCTGGTCGCCGACTTCCCGCATCGCATCGATCACCTGATCCGGCGGAATGCGGCTTATGATTCCCGCAAGTGCCATGTCCGCCGCAGAAAGTGCATTCACGGAACCGATCACATTCCGCTTGACGCACGGGACCTCGACAAGACCGCCGACCGGGTCACACACGAGACCGAGCAGGTTCTTTAATGCCATCGCTGCCGCATGCGTGATCTGGGACGGAGTGCCGCCGCCAAGTGCGGTCAGTGCGCCTGCCGCCATCGCGCTTGCTGTTCCGATTTCGGCCTGGCAGCCGCCGGAAGCACCCGCAATGTAGGCCCGCGCCGCAACGACCTGGCCGATACCGGCTGCCGTGTAGAGCGCACGCACGATCTGCTCATCCGCTGTCCCCTTCTCTTTCTGGTAATTCACGAGCACAGCCGGAAGCACACCGCACGCTCCTGCGGTCGGTGCTGCAACGATCCGCTTCATGCAGGCGTTTGACTCACCCATCGCAAGTGCAGATGCCATAACTTTTCCGACAAACGGTCCGCAGAGCGTATTCCCGCTCTCGACATACGCGCGCATCGTCTTTCCTGCGCCGCCCACAAGACCGCTTCTCGACTGCAGCGAACCGTCGTAATTCCGTTCAGCGCCTTTCATGGCTTCCCACATGCCGCGCATCGTCTCAATGGACTCTTCGCGGCTTACATTTCTCTCATTCATATCGTCCAGAAGGATGACTTCATCAAACGGCAGGTCTTTTTCCTGGCACTCTCGGACAATTTCTTCCAGTGAATTATAAGACATCGTCCTCTTCTCCTTCCGTTACGTTGATGTATGTTACCTTTACAATGCCCTCAAGATGCTCCAGCCATTCCAGCGACTCTTTGGGAAGCGGCTGATCCATCTCCACGACCATGACGGCCGATCCGCCTCTCTTGTCGCGGTAGAGGGACATATTCGCAATGTTGACTGACTTATGTGCCAGCATCGACGTAACCTCGGCTACGTGGCCCGGCTGGTCCAGATTGTGGACGATCAGGGTCGGAATCTCGCAGCTGCAGTTGACATCCAGCCCGTCGAGGCGGTTGATCATGATACGGCCGCCGCCAAGGGAGCACGCCTGCACCTCGAGCGTCCGGCCGCTCTTTCCCTTTACTTCCAGAACGACGCTGTTCGGATGGGCACTCGTCAGATTGGCGATGCCGAATGAATAGGAAAGACCCATCTTCCGGGCAATTTCAAAGCTGTCCGGAATCCGCTCGTCATCCGGCCGCATGCCGAGAAGACCCGCGACGAGACCGCGGTCTGTTCCATGGCCCTTTCCCGTTGCGGCAAAGGAACCGTACATCAGTATTTTTGCTTCCACCGGCTGTTCCCCGAGAAGTTTCTGCGTCATCCATCCAATCCGCACCGCCCCCGCTGTGTGCGAACTCGACGGACCGACCATCACAGGGCCCAGAATATCGAATAAGTTCATTCCTTCTCCTTTTTAAGCGGCATCCCGCGCTTTTGTTCTTAGTTTTTGCTGAATTCGGTCAGCACAAGGTCTTTGTTTCGATCCTGTACCATGCCGACACTCCACGGATTGACAAAGAGAAGCAGCGGATTTCCCTTGAGGTCCATGACCTTCTTCATATCGGATGTACCCTGAATACGGTCCAGGTTGATCTCCTCTTTGTTTGCGATCCAGCGGATGTGCTCATACGGCAGGTTCTCCAGACGGATATCTACGTTGTACTCGTTCTCCAGACGGTATTTTAAAACGTCAAACTGCAGGACGCCGACAACGCCGACGATGATCTCCTCCATGCCGCCTTTGTACTCCTGGAAAATCTGGATCGCACCTTCCTGTGCAATCTGGGAAATTCCCTTGACGAACTGTTTTCTCTTCATCGTATCGAGCTGGCGCACTCTTGCAAAATGCTCCGGCGCGAAGGTCGGAATTCCCTCGTATGCGAATTTTCTGCCCGGCATACAGATCGTATCTCCGATGGAGAAGATGCCCGGGTCAAATACACCGATGATATCGCCGGCGTATGCTTCATCAACAATATGACGGTCACTCGCCATCATCTGCTGCGGCTGGGAAAGACGCATTTTCTTTCCTCCCTGCACATGGAAGACTTCCATTCCGGCGTCGAATTTGCCGGAGCAGATGCGCATGAATGCGATACGGTCACGGTGTGCTTTGTTCATGTTTGCCTGGATTTTAAAGACAAACGCAGAGAAATCCTCTTTGACCGGATCGATCACGCCGCAGTCTGCCGTACGCGGAAGCGGCGGCATCGTCATCGTGAGGAAGTGCTGCAGGAAAGTCTCCACACCAAAGTTGGTGAGCGCAGATCCGAAGAATACCGGGGAGAGCTCTCCCTTGCTGACAAGCTCCTGGTCAAACTCTGCACTTGCGCCGTCGAGCAGCTCGATCTCATCCATGAGCTGTTCTTTCTGGTCCTCATCGACCACATCGAGAAGATGCGGATCGTCGATATCAATTTCTTCCTCGATACCTTCCTTCGTTCCCTTCATTGTATCGGAGAAGGTAAGGACTTTCTTTTTGTCACGGTCGTAAACACCGCGGAATTTCTTTCCGGAACCGATCGGCCAGTTGATCGGGCAGGTTGCAATGCCGAGCTCTTTTTCGATCTCGTCGAGCAGCTCGAAGGTATCGTTCGCATCGCGGTCCATCTTGTTGATGAAGGTAAAAATCGGGATGTGGCGCATGACACAGACTTTAAACAGCTTTCTGGTCTGTGCCTCGACACCCTTCGATGCATCGATAACCATGACGGCGGAATCGGCTGCCATCAGGGTACGGTACGTATCCTCCGAGAAGTCCTGGTGTCCCGGGGTATCCAGAATGTTGATGCAGTAGCCGTCGTAATTGAACTGCAGAACGGAAGAGGTAACGGAAATACCACGCTCTTTCTCGATCTCCATCCAGTCGGATACGGCATGGCGCGCAGTCGCTTTTCCTTTTACAGAACCGGCGAGATTGATCGCTCCTCCGTACAGCAGGAATTTCTCAGTCAGTGTGGTTTTACCGGCATCCGGGTGGGAAATGATGGCAAAGGTACGCCGTCTTTCAATTTCTTTTGTATAATCAGGCACAGTTTTATCTCCTTTGGAATATAAAATCTTATTTACTATGTTTTCCATGTTTATGCTTTTTAGACATACTAATTTATTCTATTATATGCCACCATTCCTGTCAATCGTTATCTTGACAGTTCATTCATAATCGAAGCATAAATCTTCTGACTCCGGTTTTCCCAGTTGCTGCAGATCTTTTTGGCCGCCTCCTCGGACGGAACCGTCACGACAATCTCAAAAATAGTCGTCTTCCGCTCTCTTGCCTGACAGCGGACCTCGTAGTCATCTCCCGCGGTCTTGTAGTAATCGGCCACAACGGACGCTTTTTTCCGCAGTTCATAGGAGTGTTCCTTCATATAGCGGTCGATTTCCTCCCGGATTTCCGGAGAGATCTCGTTTTCGAAGAAGGAAAGCGTCTTGCTGCCCTCCTCAGTCATGTGGTAGTACGAGGTGTTGCGCACCTTCTCGATCTCGATCAGCTTTGTATCCTGCAGCTCGCTTAACGCCTCCTGGAGATGAAAGTAGTTCGTGTACTCTTTTTCCAGGATAAAATCCGAAATCTGTGTATTTGACAGCGGAAAATTCACATTCTGCAGCATGTAGAGAATAATCAGTTTGTATAACGTAAAGGATGATTCAATCACGGTGTGTTTCCTCCTTTTTCTTCGTCCAGAAGCTGTCCCTGATACGCATGTTCTTCTTTCATGCGATGATGCAGCTCATTTAAGACGGTGCGTTTTGCCTGGCTCCATGTTGGTGCAATCAGAAGATCCCCGGGGCCGTCTCCCGTCACACGGTGGATCACAAAATCGGGACGGAGGCGCCGCAGGCAGTCAATGACAAGGGTAAGATACGCATCCTGCTCCAGCACCTCAAATTTTCCGGCCGCGTAGTCCGCCGCAAGATCCGTGTTTTTCAGCACATGAAGCAGCTGAAGCTTGATGCCGGAAATGGAAAGTCCATTCAGGTAATCCATTGTTGCAAAGACTTCTTCCTGTCCCTCCCCCGGCAGACCGAGGATCGTGTGGACAATCACGGGAATCCCCCGCCTGTGCAGCTCGTTTACTGCCCGTTCAAAACAGGAAAGCGGGTAGCCCCTTCGGATATACTGTGCCGTTTTTTCATGCATCGTCTGCAGTCCCAGCTCCACCCAGACCGGTTTGATCCGGTTCAGCTCTTCTAACAGAGAAAGAACCTCTTCCCCTAAGCAGTCCGGTCTCGTTCCGATCGAAAGGACCACGACCTCCTCGTCCGAAATTGCCTCCCGGAAAATTTTTTCCAGATATTCCACCGGCGCGTACGTGTTCGTATACGCCTGGAAATAAGCGATGAACTTATGCACCGGCCGCTTTTGCTGCAGGAGGGATTTCTGCTCCCGGATCTGTTCCGGGATGGATTTGTTTCTGTCCCCGGCAAAATCACCGGAGCCGCCCGCACTGCAGAAAATGCAGCCCCGGTCACCGCAGGTGCCGTCCCGGTTCGGACACGTCATCCCGCCGTCGAGCGAGAGCTTGTACACTTTTTCCCCGAACGTCTTTTTCAGATAGGCGTCCAGCGAATAATACGGCTTTCCAAGCCAGTCTGTCATGATTTCTTCCCCTTTTATTCGATGTCTTTTCCAATTTTTTTGAAGTTTTCCCGGATCTTCTGCTCATAGCCGTTCGTTCCAAGATGAAGGAAACGGCTTCCTAAGATCTCGTCCGGCAGATACTGCTGCTCGACGTAGTGATTCGGATAATCATGTGCATACTGATAGCCTTGACCGTGGCCGAGTTTGGCAGAACCTTTGTAATGGGCGTCCTGCAGATGCGGCGGAACCGACGTCCGCACACTTCCGACCGTCTTCATCGCCGCAAAGACTGCCTCGCACGAAGAATTACTCTTCGGTGCACAGGCAACATACGTGGCTGCCTCCGCCAGAATAATCTGCGCCTCCGGCATGCCGACGCGTTCCACGGCAAGGGACGCGGAAACTGCTACATTTAAGGCATTCGGATCGGCAAGGCCGACATCCTCCGCCGCGCAGATCATGATGCGGCGGGCGATAAACTTGATATCCTCCCCGGCATACAGCATTTTGGCCAGATAAAAGACCGCCGCATCCGGGTCAGAACCACGCATGCTCTTGATAAATGCAGAGATCGTATCGTAATGCTGATCGCCCGTCTTGTCGTACCGCACGACGCGCTTCTGGATGCACTCCGATGCCGTTTCGAGATCGATATGGATTTTTCCGTCCGCCTGACGTTCCGTTGAGAGGACGCCCAGCTCGATTGCATTTAAGGCCGCTCTCGCGTCACCGCCTGCGATGTCGGCAAGGAACTCTTTTGCATCCGCATCGAGCACAACGTTGTACGTCCCGAGCCCCTTTACCGGTCCGTCACCGCGCGCTCCAGCAGTTTTTCGATGTCCTCTTTTTCGAGCGGCTTTAATTCAAAGATAATGGAACGCGAAATCAGCGCCCCGTTGACCTCGAAATACGGGTTTTCCGTCGTCGCGCCAATCAGAACGAGTGTGCCGTCCTCCACAAACGGAAGCAGATAATCCTGTTGCCCCTTGTTGAAGCGGTGGATCTCGTCGACAAAAAGAATCGTCTTTTTGCCGTACATGCCGATCCGCTGCTGCGCTTCTTTTACGACTTCTTCCATATCCTTTTTGCCGGCTGTCGTGGCATTCAGCTGGGTAAACTCTGCGCTTGTCGTGTTGGCGATGACGCGGGCAAGCGTCGTTTTTCCCGTTCCCGGAGGCCGTAGAAAATGACGGAGCCGAGTTTATCCGCCTTGATCGCACGGTACAACAGCTTTCCAGGGCCGATGATGTGCTCCTGTCCAACCACCTCGTCCAGCGTTGTCGGGCGCATGCGCGATGCGAGGGGGGACTCTTTTTCCATTGTGGTTTCTTTCATATAATCAAACAAATCCATGTATTTTTCACCCCATTTTTCTTCCTGCCATTTATCTTATCACATTTTGGCGGGTATCCTCAACCCCTTAATCTCGGATTCTCCGCAACTATGTTCGATGGAATCCGCGGAAGCTATTCTTCAATCAGCTCACGCACCGTCACAAACGTGTATCCCTCTTCTTTTAATTCTTTTACGATCCGCCGCAGCGCTTCCACCGTCGCGCGGTAGCCGTCATGCATGAGAATAATGCTGCCATCCTTCACATTCGGAAGCACCGCGCTGCAGATCGACGCGGTGTTCTGGCTCTCCCAGTCGCGGGAATCCACATCCCAGAGTACCGGATCATCGTCACTGCAAGGTCCAGCCCCTCTCTCCATTCCCCGAACGGCGGACGGATATAGACGGGATATTCCCCTGTGATCTCGTAGATTGCATTGCTTGTTTTCACGACCTCCTCCCTCGCTTCCTCTTCTGATACTTTCGTAAGCTGAACATGATGAAACGTATGATTTCCGATCAGATGGCCTTCCGCATGCATCCGGCGGACGATTTCTTCGTTTCCGGCAAGACACTGCCCCTGCAGAAAAAACGTTGCCGGAATTTCATTTTCTTTTAAAATTTCAAGCACCTCCGGCGTATAGCACGCATTCGGCCCGTCATCAAATGTCAGCGCCGCACGGCGGGGCACACTTTTTTCTGCTTCCGCCGCTGTCTCTTTCGCGCCTTCTCTTTCACACCGTGCCAGCTCTGCAAACAGAATAGCCGCCATCATCACAGCCAGAAGCGGCAGAGGAACGTGCCGCACTTTTCGGAATCTCCGCATGGTCTGCCCTTCGCACTTTCTTCTGCATTCCCTGTATTATATGAAAAACAGGAGAAAAGATGCCGCACCCGGCGGTTCTTTTCTCCTGTTTTTGTTCTTTATGTATCCTGCACCTGAAGAATATACGTACCGGACGCAGTATCCTGGTAAACGATATCTCCGATGGACTGCAGCAGCGATTCGTTCAATGCATCGCCGTATTTCTCCTTTTCTTTACTTCCCACAAAAATGTAGGTCACATGATACTGCTCCAGCAGGCGCAGCACTTCATTCGTATCGGTCGAGGTGTACATCTGTTTCACGTCCTCGGCGCGGA
>ENA-OQDE01000234-OQDE01000234.1-human-gut-metagenome-genome-assembly--contig:-NODE-234-length-36172-cov-2.479151_pt1 | contig 36172 bp, 40 predicted proteins | sample MGYA00242768_ERZ504595 | MGnify/ENA primary metagenome ERZ504595 (study PRJEB26092, sample SAMD00036307) | human gut metagenome | host: Homo sapiens | study: EMG produced TPA metagenomics assembly of... | reverse complement strand
GCCTTGGCAGTCTCAGCACCAGCTACATCTGCTGCTGCCTCATTAACCTTGTCAATTACCTGCTGCTGTTTTGTCGAATCTATAGCTGATGAACTTTGACTTCCTATCTGAGAAGATGTAACAGCAATAATTCGAATCATCTTTTGAGCGCTTCAATATTATGAACGGTGATGACTGCTTCAGAAGAGCCTGTAAATTGTTTTAAAACTTCTTTGTCAGCATCGTCACCTATGGCAATAGCAATCTTGATAGCATGCTTAAACCAACTATTACCCTGAAGCGTTTTCAATCCACCTTCAAAGTTATCTGTCGGTCCACCATCTGAAAGAAGAATGATAGCTGGGGAGAAATATCCGCTTCCGCTTGATGTCGGCATAAAGCCTCCAGAACGAGATAGCTTTTTGTTCAATTCTTCACAAGCCTCACCAAGAGATGTTAGGCCGTCCGCTTCTACTTTTTGCCAAATAAAATCCTTTGCCTCTTTAGGTTCATCATAAAGCCAGCGGGTACCTGTTGAGAACTCAAGTGCTGCAACATTAATTTCTGCATCAGGATTTTCATCAGAAATTTCACCAATCATTGGCAATACATTTTCGATGGCATCATTTACACTTCCAATCTTTTTACCAATCATACTACCAGAAGTGTCGATTACAAAAAATAGAATCATCTTTCTTCTTGGAATGCTTTCGTTGTCTAAAAGTCCCATAACTTAAAAAATATTTATATGTTAAACATTAAATTATTATATGATTTCACCCTTGATAGCACCTGTGAGGCTAACCTTTAACCCTACTTTTACAGGCATAGCTTTATTGGGCTCAATTGGTTTTATTTTGCCTGAAGGAGTTTCTACAACCCAATTATTTGTAGTGATATTTTTCAATTGGACTGGATAACGGTCTCCTGGTATTGATATTACTTGAATATCAGGCTTGTTGTCCATATCAATATATACTTTTTTTTCAGGAGTTAGGAGTATTTTACGGTCGTTTATCTTCATAATTCCTGATATTGTAAATGGCTTACCGCAACACATGCATTGAGCAGCGTTAGGGTTCTCTACGAAGGTTTCTTCTTTACATCTAGGACATACTACAAGCATATCACGAAGTTGCTGGATAATATTTTGCCACTGTCTTTCGAGTTTCCTTTTGTTTTGATCATGCAAACAAACAGAGCTAAACTCCTGTATAAAAGTATCTCTAAGTAAAGCAGGAAAAGCATTCCATCTGCGCAATACATTATTGTGTACACCACGAACAGGTCTGTTCTCTGAATTATTTTTATCGTAAATAAAGATAGGCTCACTGCCGTAGAATTTCTTTTCATATGTCTCAGTCATACATGGGCAAGCAAGAACACGTGCTCCTTCTAATGGATGGTTGGCATAGAAAAGCAAAAATAGCACGACGGAAAGTGAGTATCTGTCTGTATATTTATTAGGCATAGTTTTTCCGGTCACCACTTCCGGAGCCATGTACCTGGCCTTGCCAAGAATTCCAGAGGTTACTCCTTCAGGTGCTACATTATCATTATCACAAATCAAGACATCACCAGTTTCAGGATGTATGAAAAAATTTCCATCATTTAAATCCTGATAACTAAGTCCAGATAAATGAAGCGCTTTGAAACCCTCACAAATTTTCATGGCCGCATTAACCATAGCCTCGAAACTCTTGAATTTTGCTCTTGCCAGCAAGTATTGTCCGAATTCATAATAATCTTTTGGCCTTAATTTCATCACGTAACCATAAGTTCCTTTTTGTTTCGTTGTTAGGTACTCTGGCCATAGGAATGCTTCCGAAGGTGCACCCTTGGAGATATTCTCCTCCAGATTGCTGTAAAACCAATTTCCCATATTGTTGAAGTACCATTTAAAGCCATCTTTTGTCCTCCGACTTCAACAAGGTAAACGATTCCTTGTCCACCACGCCGAGTTCTTTAACAACTTTGGCCTGAGAACCGTTAGTCAAACTGACACTTCACCGTTTTTTAATTCAATCATATCTGTTTGTTTTTTAAAAATCACTACCTGATAAATTTACATTTCTGCTGCTTGTAAGCTGCTCGAAGAACCACAGTTTGGGCATGTCACAACTTCTTGATCATGATAGCATACAACTTCCCACACCTGTTACAAATATAGAATTTTTTAGAGCCACAATAGGGACAACCATTGAAATCTTTATCATACATTACTTTACCAGTCACATGAGTTTGCTCATATCCTTCTTTTTTTGCTTGTTCTTTCTTTATTTTAAAAGCCCAAGTAAAAGCATAACACCCATTACGAGGGTCAACAGTAATACCAAAATGTTCCTTTGTCTTCTCACACACAGCCATAATGGCAAAGGCTTTATTGCTCAGTTTAGACATATCTTATGCATTTTTTGTTTTCATAAATGTTACAGTAAATTCCTTACACTTACGCATATCCTGTCTTGACGAAGCGATTGAAAAGGTGTTGTATTTCTCAAACATATCCAGCCCACGTCCAAGCGAGATCGTCCAGCCTGTATCTGTTTTGATGCATCTGTCATGAAATCTCTGAATTTGTATTCAAAGTCTATGCCGTATGTAGCGAGGTCATCCTTAATGTCATCAAGCCTGTCTATAAGTTCAGGAAGCTTATCGTCCTCCTCGTTAGTAATAAGATTGAGCTTTAAGTCATCAACTGGACGCGTATTAATGAGCATCAGCGCAAACTCCATAAAATTTTTAATTTGCCATGGAGCACGTATATATGGATCCTCCACAGTTATTTCATTTGCGTTTGCCATATATGAAGCGAACAATTTCTCATAGCTAACTCCCGTTTGTCCCATTCTGAACGTCATACTTTTTTCTTGTAGTATATGAATACGGGGGCGCTTTGCAGTTTGACCGGCAGTGGTTCCTTCCTCCACGGAGCATTTTCCTGAGATTTCTTCATTCAAAGGCTGAGCATCTGCATCGGTTAACTCCCCAGTAGCTGTACCTGTCGTTGAGTTTATTGGGATTATAAGAGGATTGCTAACTTTTTCCAATGTCTCGACATTCATTTCAATACCCGTTCTTAAATTGATATATTTGAAATGTGCAGGCTCAGCTTTAAATGTTTCATCAATGACATATAGTTGGTCTTTTACTCGCTTTCTACTTTCTGCGGCAAAATCAACCAATTCGTATGCTTCCTGGTCTGTCATTTTTCCATCTGGGTAGAGAAGTTTCATCATTCCGGAGAAAGTCTTACGGATTGCTAAATGATCACGTTCAGATAGTGATCCGTCAAACTTGGCATAGTCTTTCAATACCGCGGTGCGATCATCGTTGCGCATGGCATGTAGTACCGCAGCTATATAATCCGTAATAAGTCCATAGCCCTTGGAGAAACTGTCTTTCTTCAGCATCTTGATTTCCCAGCCTGGTTATACAGATGGATTCTGTCAAGAAAAGCACCTTTGATAAAGGATGTCGGTATAGATTCAAAAAGGTGCGTGTTCTTCAACATGAAGGGAACAGTATGTTTGGTATTTCCAACAAAAACCATGGAGGCACTTGCCTCATGTGTTCCTTTGCCTCGGTTGAAGGATTTATTAGCCAGATAATTCTGCATGGTATCAATGAGCACGGCATCAACTGCACGTCCTTTCTGTTGTTCAAACTCATCCCATGCAACCACATCCCAATATCCAACAAGACCAAGTTCTTCTCTTTTCCCAGACATCCTTACGAATAGTCGTGCACTGGTCACATCTCCACCTGATACAAGTACTCCGTAAGGTGACAATTCTTGGAATACGTGAGACTTTCCGGTTCCTTTAGGACCAAGTTCCATAAAGTTGAAGTTATTTTCGACATGAGGAAGCAGACGGGCAAGTGTGATAAACTTTTCCCGTCGGTTCATCGTATCTGGATTTAAGCCCACTGTATGCATGAGCAGATCGATCCATTCTTCTGTAGTAAAGTTTTTACGTTGTTCAATATACTCTTGCAAATCGATATTCGAAATCTGTATAGGCTTTAATGTCTGGATTTCCCATCTCACTTTTACATCTTCTCCACTGATGTAGCCAATGGTGACGATGCACCATACACCGTTTCCGCTCAGAAGCTTCGGGTTCTTACGTACATAGTCAGTTCCTATTGGTACACCGGAGAGTCCGAGATTGGCAAAAGTTGCCTGATATTCATCATTCTTTTCATTAAGTACAACAGTTACTTTATCTATGATTCGATGTTTACCATGCTCACGGATAAGTCCTTTTACCGACTCAGCTTCAGCTCTGTGTACATAGTTATTCTTGATGACATCTTTTACTTTCTCTAGTCCCTCGTTAATGATTTCTTCATCATCACTGGCACAATATTGGCCAAGCAGGTATTCCAATACGTAAGTCGGTACAGGAAGTCCACCCTTAACCAAAAACGCCAGGTCTTTTCTTACTACTTTGCCAATGAAGGCATTTAATACTTTCTGCTGTGAATCCATATAGTAGGCTCCTAAAAATCTTGTTCTATCATTGTATTATTTTTAACTGTCTCACGGATAAGTGGATTTAACCGGTCATCTGTAGCATAAATACGAAGCTGTAGCATACTCGCACTGATTGATTTATTCAGATTAAGCGTCACCTCATACACTCGGTTATTCAGGTTTGTAGCATCTGTACTGTTTAAAGTAAGTTCCTTTTCCTGCGTAACAGGTTCGTCACCGTTGTAAATGCAGCATACGATTTTTCGTTCCATCATCGTCATGCTTACTGCTTCTGATTGAATTAGCTGGAACTTGAGTCGGCTGCTTACCATATTCAGGTTGTGGTTCATAAGAGTAACGCCTACCTTTTCCGTCTTATTTGTTCTCTTCTGCTGACTGCGAATCACAGGAATAATCATCTCCTGAAGGGATGCACCACCGTGTGCAAAATTATACCCCCCAGAGGCTGCCAATCTGTTGGTACCGACAGATACACCTACCCAAAGAGGTGTCTGGCTTTTTATGGCAGAAACCTTTTCGAGTGGGAATTTGACGATACCCTCGACTTTAGCTGTGCTGTCAGTGAGATAGTATCTTGTTTCTTCTCTACTGAAATATCGGTGATACTATGCTTATCCTTATCTTCAAATTTCATGTCATTATATAGGAATCCATGGTCCGCTGTAAGCAAGACATTAGTCACATTCCATGAAGCATGTAAACGTTTGATTAACACTGCAAGTTGGTCTATGGCCTTACGACAGGCACTGATAACTTCAAACGGGCTTTGAGAATGACTCGCTTCATCAATTGTTTCATGAAAGATATATACCAAAGGCCGTTTAAACAGCTCTCGTGTTGAAGTCTGGTCACCGTTCATCACATCTTCATAGCGAACACAAATTCCTCCGTCTCGGTATTTATTCAGATGAGCAGTTCGTTGTTCTGTTGTAGTTAATACAACTCCATCTACGGCCATATCTGTGCCGAACAGTTCAAGGGAGTGATGTGGAAGAAGTGATGGCTTGCAGAACTTGGTTTCCGTAGGTAACATGGCTTGATAAGCTTCAATAGTAGCCATATGCTTTTCCTTGGCCAGTCTCTGCATCAATTCCATAGCCACTTCGTATCTCAGAGCGTCACTGATAATGACTACCTGTTTCACATTTGGATCAGACTCGTTAGCATAGAAGTCTTCCTGATGCTTCAACCCCGTTTCTGTAAACCAGGTGCCTTTTTCTTCCACACAAGTCAACCATTCGAGGTTAAGCAGGTTGGCTATCTTGGCATGCTCCAAATCCAATTGTCTTTTGGCAGCATTCAATACCAATTCGATAGGATTCTCTTTCGTGAGTAGCTCATGATAGGCTTCGAGTGTTCTACGATAGAACATATCTACCTGATAGAACTCCGTAATATATTTATTTACGTATTCTTTTGTACTGTTTAATTTCAGTGTGCCAAGCCACGTATCTGCATATAGAACAGAGCTGACTGTCCGATGAAGCGAATGACAATCTGGATGTAACTGTCAACAGGTAATTTCAGAGCCAATTCTCGCATACGATCGTTTACGTCCTCTGGATCAGCCATGAGTTTCTTTTCTAAAATCTCCTTCAGAATCGGCCAGCAAAGTGCTTCAGTAAAATAGAAGTAGTTTGCATCAATACCATAGATGTTGATGATTTCCTCTTCTTTAATATCTGAAGACAATATTCTCATTGACTGGATAAATTTCTCGCTCAGCATACGGTCGTGGGTGCCCCACTCATAAATCTTGTTTACCTGGTCAAGGATTACCGAATTGCTGATTTTATATTGCTTGTACGAATCCCCTGGCATAGCATCAAGTAATTGCGTGATGCAATTGTACTTCATGCATTCTGCAACGCACTTCATCTTTTGTGGCAAATTCAGATTATAACTTACTCCAAAAAGTTTTGTCAATTTATCATTGATTGCTTTGCTGGCATCTACGTTCTTTGAAAGTTTATGCCAAAAATCAGCATGTTTTTTCCCTTCCGAAGTAACGTCAAGAACAACCATCTTTACAATGATTGTTTCCCAATCCAACAACTTTTTCTCGCCGAGATAATTGGAGATGAAAGCACGGCAAACCAAATCCTCACTAAAGGTACTTGAATCAATATGCCCATTAAGAATATTATGGATTTTAGAAGACATGATTTCCGCAATATTTTTCTTGATAAAACTACGGAACCGTTCTGGCAGATTATACTGCTGCATAAAAGAGGCATAATCATCTTCCTTATATTCCATGTTGGCTTTCAGCATATCAAGCAATGGAAATTGTAGTTGCTGTTCCTCTGAATGAGGATAGGTTTCCACAGGAAAAAGCAGAACAATGCGTTTGTCTTTCCAAGTATTTTCAATAGCATATTTTGTATTGAACCAGGCTCCATCGAATACTTTATATATATATCCGTCAGCCCATTCCTTCACCTCTCCAAGCTCTGTCTGGATAATATCCATCCGGTCGAAGATAAAGAGCACATGAAGCTGTGGGTTTCGTTCAAAGTAGTTATATATTCTTTCTTGTACCATATTCTAATATACTTAAATTCCAAATAATATTTGTCCGAACTCTTCTTGCTTTACCTCTATTCTCTCTGAAGGGAAGATTGTAGAAGTTGCCAGTGAGGTTTTTCTTGATAGCAAATCGTCCAATATCTCATCGAATGTTTTAATGTCAGATGTAACTGCCATAGGATAATATACATACACATCCTTTGTTTGTCCGATACGATAAGCACGGTCTGTAGCCTGGCTTTCCTTAGCTGGATTCCAGTGCCTACTGTAGTGGATAACATGATTTGCGGCAGTCACATTCAGTCCCATTCCTGCAGCAACGGGTGACATTATAATTACGTTAAATCCATCAACAGCTTGAAACTCATTTATGCTCGCTTGTCGAGTTTGCCTGTCAAATGAGTGTCTTTTAATAATAGACGGAGTATCCCCATTAATGATTTTACATATTATGCCATATCTTTCATTGCAAAGCTTTTGAAGCATTTTCTGAGTCTCCTTACGTTCAACAAATATGATGACTTTTTCTTCCTTTTCTTTGATTGAATCGAGAAATTTGATAGTAGCCTGTAATCTTGCACTTGTACTAACCAGCTCGTTTATGTCATGAGTCGTTAATGCCGAGTCGTAGAGGTAAGGATGTTCTGAAACCTCCCGCAAGTTCATTATTGTAACAAGCATATTGGGTTGAATACCATTCATATAGGCATTAATGACTGATGTATATGTCTTTTTTTGTACACTTGGCATGGCAATTTTCTCTTTGAGTTCATGTTTTAAAGGAAGATCTTTTGCAGCATCTTTCTTTAATCTGCGCATAAAATATATTCCAAGCTTTTCATGAATTTCATTACCAAGAGCGACAATGTCAGTGTCATCTTTTTTTAACGGTGATTGATATTGAGCAGCAAATGCTTTCGCATTACCTAATAAACCAGGAACACAGAAATCCATGATACACCATAAATCAAGAAGTGTATTCTCAACAGGTGTACCAGTCATAGCAATTCTGAAATTGCATTTCAATGCCTTGGCTGCGTTGGTAACAAGCGTACCGGGAGACTTAATCTTTTGTGCTTCATCTAATGCCACGATGTCAAACTCCACCGCGCAGAAATTTAACTGTGATATACGAAGAGATTCATAGTTAGTTAAGACTATGTCCATCTTTTGTATTCTATTTACAATATCTTTGTCAAACTTTCTTGGCACATCCTTAGAGGTAAGCATATTAATAGTCATTCTTGGTTGCTTGAAGAATCTTTCATATTCATTTTTCCAATTTTCTAACAGTGAAACAGGAGCTACTATAAGATACGGTTTGTGATCAGCATATTTCCTTGAATGCCAATCAATAAAATAAAGTATCTGTAAAGTTTTTCCAAGTCCCATGTCGTCTGCCATTAGACACCCACTTGCTTTACTTTTATATAAATGCTGTAGCCATGCAACACCTTCTTTTTGATGTTCTTTTAGTGAATAGCATTCTTGAAGATATGGATTGGTGAAAAGGGTATATTTTTCGCCTCTTTCGATAACTCTTTCTTTTACAGCAAAACCAAGTTCTTCTGCATTTTCTTCTATAATAAGCACTTTTTTGTTATCAACAGATTCTGCATTAAATGGCTTAGATGGTGCCTTTAACTGCTGTGCCGCACAATCTGCAAGAAACAAAGCATCTTCCATGTCTATTTGGGCATTTTTATACTCAATAATAGATTTGCCATTCTCTTTTGCTTTATTAATTTCTTTTCTGAGATTTTCCAATTCTGTCTCACTTGAAATTGTCACTTGGCTTGTTCCATTTTGAGGACTTTCAATTGTAGCACCAGCAATCCAGCATGATTTGTAGGGACAAATAAATGGATAGAATTTGGGCTTATAAACACCAATCTCAATTACGCGTCACTATATAGTTCCGATAAATCAAAAGCATCAGGGTCAAAAAACTCAGTAGGTTCTTCTATAATTTTTTGAATTTCTTCGCGCGTTTTGTGTCTTCCGCCTTGACTTTTAAGATGTCGTAGATTTTCCTTTTGCTCTTCATTGAGTACAACGCGAACACGTTCGCCATTTTCTCTTTGAATAGGGTACTGTCCCTGTACTTTTCTCATTCGATCAAAATACTGCTGAAATTTTTTATTTTCATCAATGTCAATGGCAGGATCAATGGTAAACCCATCTTCATCACGACCAACTTCAATTTTTATGCGTTCTGGAACGTAAACATTCTCGTTTGCTAAATAACTGTCTAATTCGCATCCGGCTTGTTCTGCTAATGCTTTTATCTCTCCAAAATTACGCAGGTTAAAGTCTGTAGTTTTTTCTTCCTCTGGAGAAGAATTAAACTCATGAATACGATTTATCAATTCATATTGCGCTTCCGATAATAAATATTTCTTTTTGTTGACTATAAGTATATTTCCGCATTGTTCATATGATAATAATTCTCCATCTGCACGTGGCTAAGAAATTCAACCTTGTATTCAAAATCAGATGCATTTAACATGCTTGTTCCAATGAGACGCATGGCCATATTATAGGGTTGGGGGACACCTAGAAGTAACTTATCCTCCTCATCTAACAGATAGATATTTTCATAAGGGACAAGACAACCATCTTTTGAAGCATAGGCATACCCATTGTCAACCAAAGTTGAAAGAGGCATATAATATATACTATCGTCTGTCGCTTTCCATTCTTGGAAATGAAGATCATGTCCATTGAAATTTACAATGAATAGTATTCCTATTTTATTTACTACCTGAGTTAACATATGCTTCTTTAAATTTTAATAGTCATATAATCTGTTTGTTCTGATCTCTGCTTATATAAAACAGTTCCATTTGTTTCCTTCAAATATCCAACACTTATTTCTCGTCCTGAGTTTGAGTGTACAACCTCTTGCCATCCATTGTCATTTCTTGCCTTTCTTATCCATACACTACCAGTTGGGGTTGCTCCGCTAATTAGTGGACGTAGATGAACAAATTGATTTCCAGCGGAGAGGTTAAGGTAGAAACCTTTATATCCACAAACAATCCGGCATTTACCATTTGATATCCATTTACTTGATAAAGAGAAACGAATATTGCTTCATACACGGTCTTGATTGGCCTATTAGACGAAGTCCTCGGACTGAATTGGATGATGGTTTAAACTCTTCTTTTGAATTGGGGTTGCCTTAAAAAGATTATTGTCTTCAGCATCCTGAAAAGATATGCCAATGTTATTTGATGAAATGACTTTTTGTTGCAACCAACCGCTTAAACGTCCTTGCCAATTTCCCCTATGGGTCATTCTTCCTTCCTCGTAATATGTATTGTAGTACCAATCACTTATATCAATCAGACTTCCCATAGATGTAATCTTCAGATTTGCAGTGCTTGGAATATACCGTTTTTTCCCTGTCACCATCTTAACTTTTTCATGGTCCTGGTTGTAAACGTACAAAGCACCGGTATCAGAGAACTCAACAATCATCTTATTCTTAATGAACAATACAAGAGCTGATGTCTGTGATGCGAACGAATCTGTCTCAATGAAATGTGGCAGGAAAATACCGCTGACTCGGTTATCTCCTTGTAAGATTCTTTTCGTTGTAGTAGATCCAACAATTTTGAAACTGCTTACATATTCCACATATTTTAGCCAGAAGTCCTTTCTATCCCTGTCTTGTACACAAACTTCAAAAAATGTCTCAATTATCTTTTGACTAAACCATAGATTTACATGTTGTTTTGCCTTTTTGAGCTGTTGGGCTTGTTTTTCAGTTGCGCCTGCAAATGGAGCCCATGTTGCGCCAAGCGTAATATCGCCTAAGATTCGATTGGCATACTTGCATAGTTGAGTACGTTTTACATCATCACCTGTTTCATTACGCGTAAAACTAAATCTGCAAAAATAAGTTTTTTGGTTCTATCATATTTGTGAGCATTTAAAACAGATTCAATATAGTCAAAGTCTATGATTTTATTGCTACTGATAAAATTAACAATCACATCAGAGTAATATGATTGGCTTATTGTTGACAGTTTGTTACTAAAATATGCAGGGGCATTCTTTACATCCTGTTTCTTTTGAGATAATAGAGCGCATAGTCTTAGGGGACCAGCTTCATCAAATAGATTTGCATGGTTCTTCATTACCATGTATTTCTTGTTTGAACCATTGTATTGTTTTAGCTGCTTGCTGAGCAGATCACAAGTCAATGAGCGAAGCTCCGGGTCAATCATGTTCCATGAGTCAAGACAATAAAATGATAATCCGTTAAAGAACATGTCCCTCCAGTTAGTCTCTAGAATATGAAGCGCATACATGTATGCCTGTTCATTCCCTTGAAGTTTTATTAAATAATAAGAAACAATACGAAGTTCATGAATGCTCCAAATACTTGTTTCTTTATTTTCTGTTTTAGCATTCTCTATGACTTTCTGCATAATTTCATCAATAGTCTGTTGAGAAGCAATAACAGTTCTGTCGGTCATCATGCGTACCTCTATTTCCTGCAAGGTACGCATATTGCGACTGATGGCCAACTCAGTCTGATGGTCAACAGTACGTTCTGCAAGCAAGTGGAAATCTTGCAGAAGATCTTTGTTAATATTTAGAAGTGCATAGATGTCTTCCATTATTGTTTATGTATAAAACGTTTATTTGCTATATCCTCCAATTGCTTTTCAGCATTGTTCTTACTCTGAACTCTACACGTCGTGATAAATCCTTATCTTCCTCGCCGTTCATTTTCAGTATCAGGTGGCTTGAAGAAAGTCCGTTTGCTGTTACAAGGCCTTTAAGCCACTCTTCCAAGTCGTCAGACATAAGACTAAAGCAATATTGTAACACGGCTCTTGTTCTATCCTGAGAAAGTTCCATGTTTGAATAATAGCCTCCGTTGCTGTTGGTGTGGCCTTCAATACGAATTTCTTCAATATTATCTCGGTATTCATCACGACTAAGTACGGCTATATATCTTGGGAAAAAGTCATCAAGAATATTCTTAAACTTAGGTTTCAGCAAGGACTGTCCTTCATCAAAAAGCATTGACGGTTCTTGGAAACGAATGCATAAAGTCGAGTCTATTGTAGCCCTCCAAACTGCAAGATCATCTTTGAACTCCTGCTGCAGATCGATGTAAAGTTGTGTTTTGATTTGGTCGTATCTTTTCACAATTTCCTCGTCTTGTTCTGCCTTTTCTTGCACTTGAAGGAGCGCTCCCATCAGCAGCAGTATAAAGATGAACAGAAGACTGGCCATTAAGTCACCTGTGGAGAGTGCAAAGGCATTCTCATCTTTACTTTCGTATTCTGTACGTTTCTTCTTCATTATCGTTTATTACGTGTAATTGTATCGGTCAACATTTCTGTAACTTCATTCTGTCGTTCAATAGCTGAAGCAAGCGCACCTGTAGTTTGGGTTAGGCTCGTAGTGTACTGAGCAAGGTATTTGTCAGTACTTTCTTTTATTGTTCGGCTGTATTCAGATAACCCGTTCTGTAACTGAGTAAAGATAGTTCCAAGTCCTTGTTTGATAATCTCAAACTTTTGGACATAATCCTCTGATAACTGACCTGAGTCTCTTAACATTTCAGTTACCTGATCAATACCCCTTTGGCTCATGGTTTGAAGTTCTGCAAGCCTTGTAGCATAGTCGTTCTGTCCTTTGTTGAACAGTTCTGTCGCTAATTTCATGTCACCAGATATTGTACGTAGATTACTTGTGCTTATCGTTATTTCTCCCTGAGCCTGTCTGAAGCCATTCATAGTTCCTGAAATGTACTCGTTCATCTTCTCCAAACGTTCCAATCCAATATTGAAACTGTCAAGCAGTCTTTTTGTCTGGGATGTAGTATCTTCCTGAAGTGCGATTAGGTTGGCTTGTTTACTATTTACATCATCAGTGATTGACTTGACGGATTCTGTTACAGAAGATGATAATGTACTGATAGTTCCAGTAAGGAATGTGCCCATCTTGTCCGCAGCATCTGCCAGTTTGCTTACCATCTGGTTACTTTGCTCTTGGGATGATTGTGAAATACCAGACATAACTTCTTTAACTTCATTAATGGCATTACTGATAGCACCAGTAGCAAATGTAATTTGTTCTTGCATTTGTCTCATTGCCATAGAATTAGTATTGGCAGAGGTATTGGATATTTCCGAAATGGAATGCTTAACTTCTTCAATTGTAACTTGTAATGTTGCTGAAATATTTTCCATGTTTTTCGGAAAATCGGCCATAGCTTGGGTTGCAGAGCCTAACTGATGAGCCAAATTTTCTAATTCTGTTGTAGCCGATCCGGAAAGTCCTGAACTAAACTCATTCATAAGTAATTTCATGCTTTGCTTCAGTTCATCCACAACTCTCTGCATCATGTCGCTTGCCGGAGAAGATACAGTTTTCGCCATTTGATCAATATGTTCAACAACGGTTTTAGTGGTTGCATCGACACTTTCCATTAACGGAAGAATTTTTTGTTGCATCTGTCGTGAGAGAGTCTCATCAAATCCTTGATTAAGTTCTATAGCCAGGTCAGTAGAGAATGATTTTAGAGCTTTTGTTTGCTGGGCGTTCTCAGAAAGAATTTCTCGTACAGCGTTGGCCACAGGTATGATAACTCCAGATTCGTTTGTGTATGATAGTTTTCCACTAAGCTCATTAAAGGAGTCTTTTATGGTATTGGTTTGTACCTGAAAATCGGACTTTAGTGCATTGTAAAGTCGGTCAATTATATTCTGCTGATTAAGATTGGCCAATGCTATGTCATCAATATAATAAAGGGCATCTAGCTTTTCTGTCAGTCCATTTACGTTTTTATACAATCTATGTCTTAATGATTTATCTATAAATGTAAATACAATAGACAGAAACATACCAAGAAGAGATGTCAGGAACGCTGTGCCCATACCATTCAATAATCCCTGAATACTTTCATTGATTTTATCTGTGTTACTACTGTCAAATCCTTGAATACCCAAAGTTAAGCCAAGGAAAGTGCCAAGAAGTCCTAAACCGACAAGCGTACCTGATGCTGTATCAAGCATACGTAAATTTACCTTGTTGCATTTACACACGCTGTTGTCATATATAAATTCAGATGCAGGTATATTTGACTTTTTCCCGTCTTTTGTATTTACGATAATAGTTTTTTCATATTTTTCCCCAAGCGAAGCTATCTTGGAATTGTTTAATGAATCCAAGATATTCTCACTATTAACAAGTTTTACTAAAATTTCCTTGATGCTATAAAGTTTTCTTTCTTCAAAACAAAAGAGTAAGAAAACCAATATAATTACTGCACCAGATGCTAATGTTATAATATCAGACATGTTATTTTTTATTTGCAGATTCTATTGTTATTATTTTATTAATGTTTATTCTATCAGATTTTTATTATATAAAGTAAATATCCGTTCTTGGCAATTCGAGAACTATTATGATATTCGTTTAATCAAACACTATGACATCGTCAAGCATTATTTTCCGAGTATCATCACCAACTACATAGGTTAGCTCGGTGTTGTCATCATACTTTTTGGGAAGCATAATCATACAATTCCAGTATGACGTGTTCGAGATGAGAAAGCCCGGATCTATGCAAAACAATTTAGTTGGAGTATCTTCGAACTCATCGGATTCTTCCACACCAATGCAGACAATGGCGTGTCCGAAATTCTGATTATTAAAAGAAATCCCTAAAATTGCAGGACTATTCTGATGAATATTGTCGTAAATGCGGTCAATATAATCTTTCCGAATAGCTGTGGCTTTTATATTGAAGTCGGATGTATTACTAATTTCCTGTGCCATAGTTTTAAGATTCCACCCGGACATATTCATACCGCGTTGTTCTAGAAGTTTGCTAAGAAATTTTCCTTTCGGACTACGCTTGTCCACATTTCCGGAGTATGAATTTACATCCTCAATGTTGATTTGCTGAAGGCACATCAAAGAGATGATTGTACTATAAACAGCGCATGCACCGTCAAGACTTCCTTGGTGCAGGGCTATACTTTTTATGCTGCCATCAGCTTGTGTCGTTTTTACTCCTGTTCTATAAAGTCTCACAGAAGGAATGATTGTTATTGTTGCCATATATATTCTCCTTTCGTATTGTTATTTTATCAGAATAGGCCTACATTATCTCTCAACCAACGTAATTCCTTTTCAATGCTTGGATTATTTAAACCTAAACTTTGCGCTTTTTTAAGGCTTTGAAAAGCCTCTCTATACCGTCTTACAGACGAGAGTGCCATACCCATATTTGAATAAATCTGAGCGTCTGTAAATGGCGTATTGGGAATGTATGGTTCATTCAAAGCTTTTTGGAATGCATCTATTGATTCTGTATATAACTTTTGCCTGTAGTAGTGAACTGCTTGGTTAAAATACACAGTTCTGTTACCTGAAAGTTGTTTATACCATTTCAATCGCATTCCTACTTCCATATGTTCAATATCGATAATTCCGGTTCTATCATTTGGTTTTGTAAAACCACATTTTTCAGCAACTCTCTGAGAAGGCTCATTATCCATACTAATATCCAAGATTACTTGTTGGAATGAAAAGTTTTGTAGGAGGAAATTCGTTAGTCCATTCAATGCTGATGAAGCATAACCGTGGTGTCGATGAGAGGGATGAACTGCATACCCTACATTCCACACAGGCATATTAGTTGTTCGGTTCATGACAGGTTCTGCTGAGATAAAACCAACCTCTTCACCATTATTATTGAAAATGATAAAGTTTAATGACTCTCTTTGGATATTTGCATTAACAATATATCTGCAAAAGGCCTTTATGTTTTCAGCATGATCTTTACGTAAAACATAGTATTTCTTTACGTCTTCGTAGCGGAATAGTTCTTCTATAAACCAAACATTATTTGAGTTCACGGGTAACAGAGAACAAATTCCACATTCTATTATATTTGGTATTGCCATATTAAATATCTTATAATTAGGTGTTTATTAAGGTTATTTGATTTTCTGTAAAACGTCTCCGAACTTAGCATAATTCACTGTGACACCATCGTCAAGATTGAAGCTGATGGCCTGCTCTGCTACAACCTGCAAACGTTCGTGATATTCACGACATTCATCCAATTGCTTCTGAAGCGTTTGGAGCTGTTTGCTTTCTTTAGTCGTAAGTTCTGCCCGACGCAAGTCAAGTTTGTTGATTTCCTGTTCCAGATGTTCAATGAAGGGGAGGAGATATTTTGCTCGGATGCGCTCAACTGTATAGGCATTCATACGGTGCATGTAAGCTATTACTTGGAAGGAACCTTTCTTTGATGCAAATAGCCAATAGATTGGACGGTTCTGATACATCTTTTTATGGTCTTTCCAAAAGTCCTTTACGAAATATTGCTCTATGGTCTTACCTAACATTGCTCCACGTAGTTAAGATTCTCCACATGAAGTTCTTCACCCAGTACCACACGTAGGAAATCAGCGAAACGATATGATGCGTTGTCACTGAATCCGCAATCATTTGCCATCAGCGGCATAATGCCGTCGTCATCAATTTCCCAAGACTGTCCGTTAAATGTGTAAGAAGCAGTTTCCTCATCAGTAGGATTGGGGTGAGCGATATGCAATCCTGGCTTATCAAGACGATAGCGTCCCAACATACAACCTACAGCAAAGCTAATAAGTTGCTTCATCAATACTTCGTCGTTCCAACTGAGACTGTCATCTGCAATATTGATTTCTCCTTGTTGCAGAATGGTTATCTCAGAGAGTGTAACATCTGGTGTAAGCTCATCTTGCAGACCGTATATGTCAATGAACTGACGGTTGAGCTCTTCTTCGTTCTCGTGAAGCTGCATGAAGAGGTGTTCCCACTTTGTCTTGTATTGCTCCATACGCCATTTCAGACTGCCAAGTTGCGGTGCGGCAGGATTGATACAGATGTGTTTGTCTGTTTCTTTTTCGTGCAGCTTTTCCTCGTGGCGGATATTGTCGATATAGGTGTTCTCGTTTACAGCTAATAGGGGATTAGTTTCGAAGTCCCATGAGGTTTCATGATTGTCCCAATCTTGTTTGGAAATGTTGATGTTTTGTTGAACACAATGATTTATATAATCATTATTTTTTCCTATCTTTGCACCATGTAACCAAAGGATATATCGCGTATGGATTTCATCTTCATCAAATCATCCAAGGCAGGAAAGGAAGACTACGGTTCCATCTATGCCCGTGTACGCACCGGAAAGGCGAACATGAAAGTCGTGACGGGCTTCACCATCAAGCAGCTTGAATGGGAAAGTACCGCAGCCTGCAATACACTTCGTCAGCCTGATGTCGAGCATCGGGATAAAGTACGGGCAGTTCGCCCAAGTCCTCGCGAGGATAAAGGCGGCATTTGAGGCTGACGGCTTCAATCCCAAGGAGGCAAAGAACATCATCGAGAGCGTGAAACACGACGTGCTCAACGGTATGATGCAGATTGTGGAGGTCAAGCCCAAAGGCAAAATGCTGTTTGAGGATTTCCTCACCTCTTATATAGAAGACATGGAAACCGGACGGCGCACCAAGAAAGGCCGTACCGTGAAAGTATCACCTGCCTATATAAAAGGTCTGCGCATTATCCAAAAACAGATTCGCAACTACCAAAAGGAGACCCACCGCAAACTCGGACTGGATGACATGACGATGGAAACACGCAACAGCCTTGTCGGTTACTGGAAGGAGCGTGGTCTGATGCCCAACGCCATCAACTCGTACATGACCGATGTCCGCACGGTGGCAAAGGCGGCCTACGAGGACAAGCTGACCAAATGCGATGACTTCCGCCATTCCGACTTCGTGCCGAAAAAGGAGGAGGTGGACAACATTTACCTCACTCCGGAACAGATACAGGAAATGCTTGACCTCGACCTTTCCACCAAGGAAGCTGTGAAAAAGAGACTGGAATCACTTGACATCAGCGAGGACGAGAAATTGGCACAACTTTCCAAATGCAGGATTACCCACATAAGGACGCTGGAGCACGTGAGGGATATTTTCATCGTGGGCTGTCTGACCGGGCAGCGTGTTTCCGACTATTCACGGATATGCGAGGGCATGATAACGGAAATCGGCGGCACGGAGTTCATACTCATCACCCAGCAGAAGACGGAAAAGAAAGTCTATATCCCCGTTGACAGGCGCGTGAGAGCCATTCTCGCCAAATATGACGGCAAACTGCCCCCGGTTCATCCCAATGAAATGAACAAGCTGGTGAAGACCATCGGCCTGTTGCTCGGCTGGACACATGACTGCGGCTTTGACGAGAAGCGGCTCAATCCCAAACGTGGAAGGAGGTTCTGCGACATGCTCCTTTCCCATACAGCCCGAAGGAGTTTCGCCACCAACGCGTACAAGGCAGGTGTCCCTCTGCCTTCCATCCAAGCCATCACGGGACACAGCAGCGAGGCGCAACTGCGCCGCTACCTGAAACTGGACGCGGAGGAAAAGGCCGTCATAGCGTTAAAGGATTTCAAGGGTATCATCGAAATATAAGGAGGTGCTTATGGAAAAATCAAGGTTTGACATCATTAGCGACCTGTTCAAGCTGTCCAACGTAATCAGTGAGAGCCTGAAACTTGCGGAATCGCTTGCCGGCAAATCTTCCGGCAGTGGCGAAACGGATTGTAAGGATATTTGCCGGAACATCCGATACAGCCTGAAACCCCTGCCTTTTCTTTTGGCCGGCATCAGGGAATATGTCACCGAACACGAGGATAAGGAGCTGGCACGGAAGTTTGTCGAACTTCACGATGACACGAAAAGGCTTCACGGCATCTGCTCCAAATATGCGGACTTGAACAAGGCGGCTTTCCGTACAGGTGTGGCTTACCTGAGCATGGAAGTCATAAGGCAATACTTCTTTACAGAAAAAGAACAGGATCAAGTATCGCCGGAAGGTTCTGATATTTCTCCCAAACCAATGACACGTACCGAAGCCACCGACTGCATCGACACCATCCGTGCCGCCATACGGAAGTGTGCAAAGGATTCAGATGGGAACAGAGGGAAAGAAATGTATGCCATGCTTGCCAAAGTGGACAAGGCGAAAATCCAAGCCGTCAAGGAGTATATTGTCAATGCCAACGACAAGGATTTGGCACAACTCTTCACGGAATATTTTGCGGAAGCCGTCCACCTTTCCATGCTGCCCCAAAATGATGATGTGAAAGCACAGTCCGCAGGAATAAAGATGTTCCATATCGTCATGACAATGGGATATATCAAGAGGAACGTGCTGCACGAGAACGAGTCCAAGTCGGCAATATCCAAAACAATACCCTCTTGTACAGAAGAAGTATCACCCGGTTTTACCGCCACAGATACAATGCAAGGCGGCGCGTTCAGCACGACCGCACAAGTTCCCGTTTTAAGGCTGTACCGTTTCCTTACCACCTTTACCGTACAGAGCGGCCCCGACAAGGGCAAGCCTCTATTGGATGGAAATGCCGTTTCCGACCGGGATTTCTCCGTGCCGTCATGCGTGCCGACTACTCCACGATATACGGCAGTTGCGTGAAAGGCAAGATGCGCAGTGTCGCCATCCTGCTGTCCAAAGCCTACTTCAAGGACTGGAAAGGTTACAGGGAAGCCGCAGCTCGTTCTATGGGTCTGACACCCGAAAGCCTCGCCAAGTATAACGTGGAGAAAACCTTTATAGCGAAGCTCAAAGAGCTGCTTCCCATGATAAAATAGTGACATAACCCACAGGTGGCTACAATTCACCACAACCCACAGACTTCCACAAGCCGTTAAGCACCAGTTGTTTGACGGCTTTTTCATGCGGTGTCATTTCACAGAATACCACAAATTCACAGGTTTCATTATTGCCCTACCTTTGCCGCCACGAACTTAAAATCAGTGGATTATGACAGATAAGACAGAAATGGTACTGGTATCGCGCGACGAGCTTCAACAGCTTATCGGCGCAAGCGTGAGGTGCGCGTTTGAGGAATACCGGCAGGAACAGGCACCACAGGACACATCGGAGTATTACACCATCCGGCAACTGGCGGAGAAATGGGGCGTGAGCATAGCGACCATCTGGCGGCACGAGAAGCTGGGACACATCAAAGGACAGCGGATAGGACGGCGTGTCTTGTTTCCCAAGGAACAGATAGACGTATCAAGAGCCTGAAAGCTACCAACAGGAAGGCCGACAAGAACGCCAAAGGATAATTTGTAAGACACACAACAAAAAACATCAAGGCTTATGAAAAATTTGAAACAGCTTGTTTTGCCGTGCTACAAATTGGAGATGGCAATGTCCGTGGAGGCATGGTACTTCCTGCACGGGAGCACGGACGGGATATGCAACCTTACCTATCTTCTTTCCCTCTTGTCGAAGATAACAGTATCGGAAGTACAGAACACCAAACGGGGATTGGGCTATGCCGTCCATCCCGGACAGGCGGACGGCTCCATGCTGGTACTGGCCAAGGAATGGGGCATCGGCCGTAAGGCGGTGTCCCGTCTGTTGGAGGATTTCTCGGAACGCGGGCTAATCCGTGTTGATTCCAATCCCGTGACTTCCATTATAGACATGGTGTGCGTGAAGTCGTGGATGATAGCAGGGCGGCTCATCGAGAATCCGACATACCGCCAGACAATCAAGGCATACGAAGGGGTACGTGTATTCCTTTTCAACGGGCAACAATTAGAGACTTTGCGTCGCAGTTCGGCAAGGAAGAAGAAAGAAAAACCGACAGAAGAAACGTCAGAGGGAACGGATAGCTTGCCGTCCATGAATCCGACCCATTCCAATCCTATTATAGAAGGAACAGGAACAGCGGAAACCGAAACGGCTGCAACAACCGAAAGCGAAGTGAAAGGCTCTGCGGAAAATGCAGTCGTGGATGCCGCCGACAACACACCATTTTAGAGGAAGACAGTACCTTATCTGGTTCACGGGAATAGGAACAGCCACAGGAATGAAGCGGCAGGAATGGCAAGCGACAGCGTTTTAGAAGGGATATTTTTAGGGCTGGCAAGTTAATGTTTTCGTCCACGAAAACACGCCACAAACGGCGACCCGGCCACACGGGAAACGGCAAGCCGGATTACAGCCCTAAAAAACAGAACGGTTTAACGAATAAAAGAAAACGGATATGACATATCAGGAGAACAGGAACAAGGGAGGCCGCCCCAAAACGGTGAAAGGCAAGGCGAGGACAAAGACCATATCCACACGGCTCACGCTTGCCGAGTGGAAAGCGGTCATGAAACGGATTACCGATGCGGGCAAGAAACCGTCGCACTTTCTGCGCGAACTGTTGCTGCATGGCAAGGTCGTGGCGGCACGGACACAGGAGGACAGGTGGCAGATAAGGATGCTGGAGGGAGGATGTAACAACCTGAACCAACTGGCGAAGATGGCGCACCAACAGGGCTTTTCTCTTTTGAAAGGCAAAATCATGGACTTGCTGGACGAGTTCAATAAAATCATAGAGAGGATATGATGGGCGATTTGAAAAAACGGGCGAGTTTCGCCAGAGTGGTGAACTACGTGAACAACCCGAAGAAGGCACGGCTCATCGACAGCAAGGACGTGAGGCTGGATGACAACGCCACCATAGCAAGGAGTATGCAGGGACAGGCGGATGACAAGCCGGGACGCAAGCTGAAAAATCCGGTGTACCATATTTCGCTGGACTTCGCACACGAGGATGCACCAAGCTGACAGATGCCTTGATGGTCGAAATTGCCCGTGAATATATGCGGCGCATGGGCATAACGAACACCCAGTACATCGTGTGCCGCCATACCGACAGGGAACACCAGCATCTGCACATCGTGGCCAACAGGGTGGACAATGACGGGAACACCATCAGCGACAGCAACGATAATGTGCGTAATGTAAAAGTATGCAAAGCTCTCACGAGAGAATACGGACTGCACTTCTCCAAGGGCAAGATGAACGTGAAGCGTGACCGCCTGCGTGGTAAGGACAAGGTGAAATACCAAATCTATGATGCCGTCAAAGCTGCCTTACCCCATTGCAACTGCTGGTCGGATTTGTGCGACAAGCTGGCAAAACAGGGTATCGGGGTGAATTTCAAATACAATAGAAACGAAGGCAAAATCATCGGAGTGTCGTTCACGAAGAATGAAATCTCGTTCAGCGGCTCACGGATAGACCGGAGTATGAGTTTTTATAAGTTGAACAGGCTCTTCGGGAACCAAATCGCAGAGGGCATGGAATGGAAGCCCCGTGTGCAAGAACAGCCGCAACCGATCTGGCAGGATGTGGAATCTCACAACAATACGGCAGACACTTTTATAAAAGAGCCATTACCGACTAAAACGGAAGAGGACGGCAATGTTAGCGGTTCTGCTGAATCCGGCTCAAATATCGTTCAAGTGACCATCGGCACACTCATGGAGTTGTGCGTACAACCGCACCAAGCCAGGGTCTCATCCGGTGGCGGAGGTGGAGGAAACGAAAGCGGCTGGGGCGAGAATGACAACGAAAAGGACAAACATAAACCAAGGAGGAGAAAAAGATGAAGGACAACAAGCAGAACTTAACCGACCTTATTGGGGCATTGGCAGTGGACATCGAGGAAATCAAGAAGAAACTGGACGCAAAGGATAGCCCGGACAAGAACGAGGCATTGAAAAGGCTGGAAGCGAAGCTGGAGCCTGTTATACGGTTCTTCAATGGCAATGCACCGGAAAATGTCAATGCCATTTTCGGAAGCAAGGAAGCATCGAGGAATACAAGCAATCAATAGGTGATGAAGCGGTAGCAAGTCTGCGGTTATACACCGAAGCCAACGAGAAGGATATGCGCAAACATGGTGTTCTCACCATCAAGGAACAGCTCAACAAGATATTGGAAAGGCTGACAAGCCACATTGAGAATGACAAACTGGCTTCGGAAAAGTCACGCCAAAAGCAAAGTGCCATATCGGAACTATGGCAGATAATCCGCCCGGACAAGGCAATAAGCGCAATAAGGCTGTTATGGAGCAAAGTTCCCGATGGCTGGCACAAGAATCCTTACGCATGGGCTGGCATTGGTTGTACGCTTGTATTCTTTACCTTGTTTGCCATCAGTTGGGTACAATGGCATGAATACCGGGAAGAAAACAGGCGGTTGAGAACGGTTGCAGACAAACACCATGTGACTACAATCATGCTTAACGAGTTGCACCCGGAACTGGCCGTGACCGTCGGAGCATACGAAAAACTGGTGGATGTTGTCGGTGCGGATTCCACTTTAGTCATATTCAACCGGCAGGTCAAGACAGTGAGAGAAGAAGAGAATCAATCCAAACGACAAAAATAAAGTGAATGGCATCCATAAAAGTGAAATTTCGTCCTTCCACCGCAAGCGGCAAGGAGGGCAGCATATATTATCAGGTAATCCACGGGCGCATAGTCCGCCAAGTCAAGACGGACTACCGCATATTTGACACAGAATGGGACAAGAAAACTTCCTCCATGAAAATCCTGCCCGAAATCGGCGAAAACAGGAAACGGTATCTCCGTAAAGTGGCGGAACATATCGACTGGGACGCCAGACGGTTGAAAGCCATAGTCACCCAATGCGACAGGCAAGGAGGAATTTATTCCGTTGATAGTATCATCGAGAAATTCAACAGGCAAACGGGCGAACAATCGCTGTTCCGTTTCATGCAAGGCATCATAGGACAGTTGAAGCAGCTTGGCAAAGTCCGCACATCAGAAACCTATACAGCGGCATTGGCCAGTTTTATGAAGTTCCGTGAAGGGCAGGACATTCTTTTGTGCGAAATGGACGGTAACACCATGATGCTTTACGAGGCCTGGCTCAAAGGAAAGGGTATCTGCCCCAACACGGTTTCCTTTTATATGCGCATACTCCGTGCCGTTTACAACCGTGCCGTGGAAAAGGAACTGACGGAACAGAAGCATCCTTTCAAGCACGTTTACACGGGTATCGGGAAGACGGTAAAACGCGCCATCCCATTGAAGTCCATCAAGCACATTAAGGAACTTGATTTGATTCTGAAACCGCATCTGGATTATGCAAGGGATATGTTCCTCTTCTCCTTTTATACCCGTGGAATGTCATTCATTGATATGGCCTATCTGAAAAAATCGGACTTGAAGAACGGAATAATCACGTACCGTAGAAGAAAGACCGGGCAGCAACTCACAGTCAAATGGGAGAAGTGCATGGAAGACATTATCGCCAAGTATGGAGAGAATACGGCCACCCGCTACCTCCTGCCGATAATCACAAACCCTTGTTCCGATGAACGGACACAATACCGTAACGCCATCTGCCGCATCAATGTGGCGTTGAAGGAAGTTGCCGGTCTAGCAGGATTGAACATACCGCTGACCATGCACGTTGCCCGGCATTGTTGGGCGAGCGTTGCCAAGAGCAAGAACATCCCTCTTTCAGTCATCAGCGAGGGCATGGGACATGATTCGGAAGAGACTACGCGCATCTATCTCGCATCGCTTGACACAAGCGTGGTGGACAAGGCAAACAGCCTTATCCTGAAAGATTTTTGACCGGATGTTTATGGTGAAATGTGTTGAGCGAAAAGACGAATCTCTTGATAAGAGATATAGTTTATTTCGCAAAGGTACGCATAATATTTCAAATTCCGTGTTTAATCCTCATTTATAATGATATATGAAAGGCATTTTGTGAGAATCTGTTTTGTAAATCCGTCAAATCGGATTCCTATAACACTGATTATTAGTGCTTATTTCTTCGGGATGGCTCTCTTATCAAGAGATACTCATAAACCCGATATAAAATGCCTGTTGAAGTTGATATATTGGAAGATAGTATCTTTCGGCTTTCGCCCGAACTGTTGAATAACCTGCTCAAAGACCATACAACGAGCAAGGAGGATATTCAGCGCAATATCTTTTGGGCTACTTCCGATTATGAATATCTGGGCGAAGGGTATCAATATGATTCGCCAATTCTTCCCAGTTTTATTACCGGAGATAACGGGCATGTCATCATGCCGCGTATCCTCAAAAGTCGTGACACCCAAACCGCACGTTCGCGAGAAATGGCAGAGGTGTTCACTCCGTCATGGATATGCAATGCGCAGAACAACCTGATCGATGAAGCATGGTTTGGAAGAAAGGATGTGTTCAATACGGAGTACACCGATGAACAGGGTTGTCATCGGTGGAGACCCAACTCAGAGAAAATTCAATTTCCGGAAGGTAAGACTTGGAAAGATTATGTACGTGACAACCGACTGGAGATAACCTGCGGGGAAGCCCCTTATATTATAAGCCGATATGACACCACAACGGGGGAGGCTATTCCCTTAGAACAGCGTATCGGGCTGCTTGACCGCAAGTTGCGGGTAGTTGGCGAAAACACGGAAACTTCCGGCGAATGGTTGGAATGGGCACAGGAAGCATATAAGAGCATTTTTGCTTACGAATGGCAAGGCGATAACTTGCTGATTGCCCGTGAATCCATGCTTATCTCCTTTATCGAATACTATCAACAAAAGTTCGGCAAGCGACCCTTGTTGAAATCCATCAATTATATCGCCTACATCATTTCATGGAACGTCTGGCAGATGGACGGGCTTAAAGGTGTCATCCCGAACAGTTGCGGTGAACGCCGGACTATTGTAGCCGACTTGTTCGGGACAAGGGAAGAAGTCAGTCAATGCGAAGGCTGTCAGAAAGATGACATCCGCAGGCATAATGGTGTCTATTGCCAAATCAAGGACTGGCGGGCCAAAGACTGAAACGGGAAAGATGGGAAAACGAATCCGATTTATCGACCTCATAAAATAGTGCAGTATGAAATTCACATCTTCACTAAAATTAAAACTGATATATGTGTTCCGCATCAATGATGCTGCACATAGGGGATGCCTGAAAGTGGGCGAGGCCACTTGTGACAATGACAATGTTTTCGGTCTTGCTCCGAACAGCAAGGCTCTCAACGAATCCGCGAAGAAACGCATCAACCAATATACGCAGACGGCTGGTATCGCATACGACCTCTTATATACGGAACTTACGATATACAACAGTAAAAAGGGCTTGTGCTCTTTTAACGACAAGGAAGTGCATAGCGTTCTAGAACGTTCCGGCATCAGAAAAAAGATATTCAATACCGAGAACAAAGCCAACGAGTGGTTCATCACCGACCTTGAAACCGTCAAGCGGGCAATCGCAGCCGTGAAGGAAGGACGAGAATCGTTGTCATCGACCGAGGTGTCACACGACCAAACGCCGATTGTGTTCCGTCCCGAACAACAGGAGGCTATTGAAAAAACAAAAAAGCAATTCAGGAAAAGTAACCAAATGCTTTGGAACGCTAAGATGCGTTTCGGCAAGACGCTGTCAGCCTTGCAGGTGGTGAAAGACATGGATTTCAGTCGTACTCTGATTCTTACCCATCGCCCTGTGGTGAATAGCGGCTGGTTCGAGGATTTCGGCAGGATATTCTATGACAGTCCCGGTTTTGCATACGGTTCAAAGAACAATGGTGACAATCATGCTTCACTTGAAGCGAGAGCAAAACAGGGTAAATGCCAATATGTGTATTTCGCTTCCATGCAGGATTTGCGCGGTTCTGAACTTGTGGGCGGCAATTTTGACAAGAACAATGAAGTGTTTGCCACCGCTTGGGATTGCATCATCGTGGACGAAGCGCACGAAGGGACACAGACGGAACTCGGCAAGGCTGTCATGCAGGAACTGACAAAAGCGAATACCAAGATATTGCGACTTTCCGGCACTCCGTTCAACCTGTTGGACGACTTCAAGGAGGACGAGATTTATACCTGGGACTATGTGATGGAGCAACGGGCAAAGGCTTCATGGGATTTGACCCATTTCGGTGATCCAAATCCATACGCCTCTCTACCTACGATGAACATCTATACCTACGACCTTGGACGGTTACTCCATGAGTTCGTGGATGAAGATGTGGCTTTCAACTTCCGCGAGTTTTTTCGGGTCAATGAAGCTGGAAACTTTATTCATGAAAAAGATGTGAAGGCATTTTTGAATCTTATTTCCAAGGAGGATAAGGATAGTTGCTATCCGTTTGCCAACGAGGAATACCGCAACATCTTCCGGCATACGCTATGGATGTTGCCGGGCGTGAAGGAGGCTCGTGCCATGAGTGCTTTACTGCAATCGCATCCTGTATTCCAGCATTTCAAGGTAGTGAATGTGGCAGGAGACGGTGACGAGGACGAAGAGAGCAAGGATGCTCTTGCTGCGGTGGAAGAAGCCATCGGCAAAGACCCTGATGCCACCCGTACCATTACCTTGTCTTGCGGACGATTGACCACGGGTGTCAGTGTCAAGCGTGGACGGGCGTATTCATGTTGTCCGGCTCTTATAATACCGCTGCATCAAGTTATATGCAGACCATCTTCCGTGTGCAGACTCCTGCCACCATCAACGGACGTGTCAAGGAACAGTGTTATGTGTTTGACTTTGCGCCTGACAGAACACTGAAAGTCATTGCCGAGACAGCAAAGATTTCTTCCAAGGCAGGAAAAACCAGCGGTAACGACCGCAAGATTATGGGCGAGTTCCTGAACTTCTGTCCGATTATCTCCATCGAAGGTTCCAAGATGAGCCAGTTCGATGTACCCAAGATGTTGGAACAACTTAAACGTGTTTATGTGGAACGTGTGGTCCGCAACGGTTTTGAGGACAAGAGCCTATATAATGATGAGTTAATGAAACTCAACGACTTGGAATTGCAGGAGTTTGACGACCTGAAAAAGATTATCGGCCAGACCAAGCAATGCCAAAGACCAATCAGGTGGACATCAACAACCAAGGGCTGACCGATGAGCAATACGAGGAACTTGAAGACCTTGAAAAGAAATCCAAGAAACGCGGCAAGGACAAGCAACCTTTGACGGAAGAAGAGAAGAAGCGTCTTGAAGAACTGAAAAAGAAAAAGAACAACCGCGAGGCCGCCATTTCCATCCTTCGGGGTATCTCCATCCGTATGCCATTGCTTATCTACGGTGCAGAGTTGAGCGATGAGAGTCAAGATATAACGATTGACAACTTCGCTTCACTCATTGACCCGCAATCGTGGGAGGAGTTCATGCCCAAGGGTGTTACCAAACAGAAGTTCAACAGCATCAAGAAATATTACGACCCGGAAATATTTTGTGCGGCAGGCAAGCGCATCCGTGCCATGGCTCGTGCCGCAGACAAACTAAGCGTGGAAGAACGCATCGAGCGTATAACGGATATATTCAGCACGTTCCGCAATCCCGACAAGGAAACGGTGCTTACGCCTTGGCGTGTCGTCAATATGCACCTTGGTGACTGTCTGGGCGGATATAACTTCTTTGAAAAGGGTTATGAAACCACTTTATCTGAGCCTCGTTTCATAGACCGGGGCGAAGTGACATCCAATGTATTCGCCCCGGATTCCCGAATCCTTGAAATAAATTCAAAGTCTGGATTATATCCTCTTTATATGGCATATAGCATTTATCGCACAAGGGTAAAGAACTCTCTGTTCTCGGTGTCAAGTATCGAAGATGAACAACGAATATGGGATAAGGTAGTGGCTGAAAACATCTTCGTCATCTGTAAAACTCCGATGGCAAAGAGTATCACCAAACGCACCCTTATAGGTTTCCGCAAAGCAAGGTAAACACCCGATATTTCGAGGACTTAATCAATCAAATCAAAAACAAACCTGAACATTTTATCAAGCAGGTAGATAAATTCATCACAGAAAGAACAGGAATAAAGAACATGAAAATCAATGCGATAGTGGGGAATCCACCGTATCAAATAAATGATGGTAGTGGAGCTTCTGATGATGCAGCCAATCCTATATATCAAGTATTTGTAAAAATAGCAAAACAGATTTGCCCTAATTATTTTTCATTAATTATGCCATCTAAATGGATGATTGGAGGAAAGGCCGTTCTTAAACCTTTTAGAAAAGAGATGATGAAAGATAAACATCTTGCAAGTGTTTTCGATTATGAAGATTCTGGATTTTGTTTTAATGGTCAACATATAGACGGTGGTATTATGTATTTCCTTTGGGATAAGAAACATTCTGGTGAATTGATATATTTCTATAAACCTACAAACGGCAATCGCTTCTTGACAAAACGATTACTAACTGATGGCAACTCTGATATAGTTATTAGGGATAGTCGTCGACAAGCGATAATAACTAAGACTTCTAAATATCCTTCATTTAGTCAAATTGTGTCAGCTCGTAAACCTTTTGGTATAAGCACAGATATTTTTAACAATAAATCAGTTTATACTGAGTATAAATTAAGTGACAAACCTTTTGTGAATTCAGCTTTACTATGGGGCGTTTATGGTATAAAAGGAGGGGCAAAACGAATAACCAGTTATATAGCAATCGATGCTATCACTAAAAATAAAGCATGGATAAATAAATACAAATTATTTATATCAAAAGCTTATTCTGCTGATGCAATTGTTCCTCCCGAAATAATTTTAGCTTCACCTAATGTTATTTGTAGTGAAACTTTTCTCGTAATTGGACCATTTGATAATTCAATAGAACAGCAAAATGTAAATAAATATCTCAAATCCAATTTTTTCAGAATACTGCTATTTTTTGGAAGAGGAACAATGCAGGTGTCACAGGATGTCTTTCGTTTTGTCCCGTTGCAAGACTTTACATCAAAATCCGATATTGATTGGAGTAAGAGTATTCCCGAAATTGACCAACAACTCTATGCAAAATACAGTCTCTCAGAAGATGAAATATCCTTCATGGAATCAATGATAAGGCCAATGTAAAAATAAATGAGAGCAAGTATCATTCTTGCCCTCGTTAAAAAATCACTTTTCTTTAGTTACACCCTTAAATGGTGTACCATCTTGTTTTACATCAATAAAGCGTCCTGTATCTTTATCCCGTTTTACCCATTGTTCTGTTTTGGGATTAAAAACCTGAGAACGTTTTTCTCACTGCACCATTGCGATGTCCGTCTCCTGACGGTGGATTTGTTGCCATATCTTACCTTCCATTTTGTCCTTGAATTATATAGCCAAGGACACGCTATTATTATTTACAGAAGAATGCTTGATTTAAATATCGGATTATTTGTCAAACATACCTAATCTATCGTTGTTTTGTTAAGTTATATCCTTCTGCATCCTTTTCACTTTTATCATAGGCATTGTTAATATACTTTTGAGGATTTGACAAAAACTCATCTTCTTCAACAAAAGCAATATAAGAACCAGTCAATGCGTTTACACATTTACATTGATTACAAGAATACACTTTAGGATATTGATTATATCTATTATTGTTTATGATATCATAAACCTTTGAATCATAATAATTAGTAACAGAACATCCATCTGGTTTAGTTGAGGTGTATTTAAACCAGTCATAGCCCCCATTTACTTTCATTATAACACCAACAACCCCATTAGTATGCGATGTCCTATTTTTTCTTGTTATATTCTTAAGACAATATTCAATTTCCCAATCAATCCACTTACTTTCTTTTATATGCGGAGAAATAATTACAATCGTTACAGATGTGTCATACATCATATCTTTTAGGTTCTTCTTTATATTCTCAGTAGACGTATCTGTTAAATCAGGAGAATCACTTGTTTCTCCTTGATAGTAACTCGCATCATCCCCCAATGCCTTTATTATCCTATCGCGAAGATCCTGCGCTTCGCTATATTTATAAGAAATAAATGTTTTATGTGCCATAGTTATTTTACTTTTTTAATTAACTCTATTACTATTTCTATTACTTCGTCTAATGTTTTTGTATCATCGCCCAAAGACTCAATATCATGTCGATAAATATCAAAAGTATGGTCGTCTTGTCTTTCTTCCAATAACTCATTCCATAATTCTTTAGATATATATCCTGTTCTACCAATAGGGATTAGGAAGTTACCCTGTTCTTTTGAAATTTCATATTCTGACCGCATTCCATTAGATGGAACAATAGTTCCACTTTCTTTCTTATTACCCAACAAGAAGATTGATATACCACTATAAGATATCATGTCTTGTCTATAAGTTTCCCACATTTCTTTTGCATCGTCACCTTGTGGAAAAGGTCTCAGAATTAATTGGTCTGTAAGCGATTTTTCTGATTATAATATATTTCAGAAAGAGCACCACTTATTACCGCACTACCCACACCTAAACCATATCCTGAAACTATTTTATATCCTTCGTAAATTAAGCGACCGCTTAATTTACTTATAAATTTTTCATATGCGTCTTTACCATCTGGGTTGTATTCAGCTGCCGCACCAGATAGATATACTGTACGATCCATTATAAACCCTCTTTATACTTTGTAATATTTCAGTTATCTCTGAGTATTCTTGAATAAGCACGGTTTTTATATTGAATCGTTTTAAGTCATCAATAAAATATGATAGTTTTCTCTTCTCATATTTAAATTCGTCCTCATCTTTATAATCTGTTTTAGAAACATCTTTCAGGAAACAATAATGTTCCCTCATATTTCCTTTTAGACGTGCCCTTAAATGTGCACATATATAATAAAAATTAGGATCCGTAAAACTAAAGCCTATAAACAAAAAATGTTTTTGTCATTAAGTCTCCGGATAATGTATTTATAAAAGGCGCCTTTCTTGATTATATGACTCATAGTCATCGCGAATCAATACAGCATCTTCTGGATGATCAACATCTCCATGCATTTTATAAACTACAACATTGCGTCCTTTTAAAGTAGTCGTGAGGTTCGCACAACAAGTTTTTATATCACAGATCTTACCATTATTCTCCAATGCCTTTTCTATTAGTTTATCATAGTTTGTGGTCCAATATGTAAAAATAGGCAATTTAGCGAGTATATTATGATTAACATTTGGTTGTTTTCCTGTCTGGAAAGCATCTTTAATTGTATCATTTAATTTTGTTCGATTACATCCATTTTTATTGTAATAGTATTGTGCTATCGCTACCAAATCTGACTCCTTTTCAATATCAAGCTCCAATTCCTCGGCAATCTCTCTTAGCAATTGCTTCCAATTAACGCATCCACTTGGAGCAGACAATCCAGCACCTGCAAATATAGCAGCATCACCATTATTAAGAGCACTAAGATAATTCTTTATGAAAACATTTTTTTATTTATTGGCATAACAAAAATTTATTTAGGATACTGATTACGAATTCTAATGGCCTCTTCTACCCACTCATTTATATGCTCTTTGATATAATCATACACATTGGTACTGATTTTATATGGAGGATCATAAGTCTTACATATTTCGGACAAATTAATTTCGTTACTATCAGCTGGATGTTTATGTTCGATTATATAGTTAAATGTCTTATCAATACAGAATAATTTGAATGGATTATCTCCTTTTATATCCTGCTCTCCTTCAATGTTCTTTAGATTATGCACATAAATACCAACAACTCCTTTGCCCTCTTTCCATGCATGTTTAATTTCATACCTACACCACTCTCTTGATGCAGTATCAGAACCGATTAATACAATAACACAAGAGCGATAATCCATATGAGTATCAATCCACCTTTAATAGAATCATCACCTTTGCGCTTAACCTCTTCCCAATCATTGGAAGAAACTGGCATATTTCCTTCTACTACTCCAATATTCCGAACCTGTCCGGCTCTCCATGAGTCATTCTTAAAATGAAAACTGTAAAATACTTGTCTTTTTGTCATATAGAATTATTATTTAATAATTTGATAACCTGGTGAATCTCTGAGTATGCTTTCAAATCCTCTGGCGATTCCTTGCAAAGTTGACATAACTTTTCTGAGTTTGACATCGCCCGTTCCAAATCGCCATTCTCTGTCAGGTATTTATAGAGGTTGGTGCGTATGAAATATCGCTTTGTCTTTTCATACCCCGGCATATATTTCTGCAATACGGGAAGCAGTTGGTCGTAACTTTCATATCGCCGACAAACCACATTAGCAAGAAATGGAGTAGAAACCAAAACTCCGTGCAGGGATTCGTTTCTACGAACAGAACCTTTCCGGCATATTTCTTCTTGCTATACTCTTTCTTTGCCCGCTGATACAACTGCATTTCAGATGGAAACTGGAATAATCTGTCCATATCAAACAGGCATACGATAAAGTCGTATTGCTTGTTCAAATAGGATTCTACCAGTTTCAAAATATGATTGATGTCGCTGTGCTGCGGAAAATCCGGCGCAACCTTGAAAGGATACCGACACGCAATCCTCAGAGAGTCGAAATAGAACCATTCCGTTTCTCCTTCGCCTATGATGGCGATACTTTTTGTTACTGTCCGTCCCATATCATTAGTCATTCAGGTTGATATACTGACTACCCAAGAACGGCAACTTTACCAATTTTCCCTGCTTGTAAGCATTGTATGGGGAAAGATTCTTATGCAGTCCCAAAGAAGACAGGCGTACTATTTTAGTTTCGCCAAGTTCGTCTTTGTCGGTGAACCATATCGTATCACGGCGAATGAAATCCTCGTTGAGAAGATTGATGTCATGTGTGGTCAGGAGCATTTGGGATGTTCCGTCGCTGTTTGCCAGAAAGACTTTCAGGAAATAAGCCAACAGTTCATAATGAATACTTGTCTCCACTTCATCAATGGGTACAAACCGATTGGTCTTTAACAGGAAATTCAGTATCACCGCCATTCCCAGGAATCTCATAGTGCCATTGGACTCGTATTCTTCCGACAAATCATATACTTTATCGCCAGCCTTATGCTTGAAGGTCAGTTCCGTATTTGTAATTTTCCCCTTTCTAAGCATTTCAGCCTTTGCATCTTTATCAATAGGGGCATTCTGAATCAGTTGTTCCAATTCAGGGGTAATCAGCTCTTCCTCTTCGTTTAATACCACATCTTCTATATTGAAATCGGACGCTTTCAGGAAATTTAAAATGAATTTCTTCAAATCTCCTGCCTCGTCTTTATCCAATCGTGATTTGACATATCCCGAAAGCAACATACCGGGAGCCAATACATCTTTGACCTGCTTGGCAAAATAATCGTACACATCATTCAGCCTTGTCCGTTCCACATTGCTTTTGCCAAATGCGGCAAGCACACTGCAATTATTGATAGTGTTGCCGGAAATTACATCCTGGCTTTTCTTTGTCATTTTCAGATTTACGCCAAAGTCGATAGTCGAGGAATCTGTCACGGTATCATAACTTCGGTTATACAGCTTGGTCGGGCGAATGGAATCATAAACAATCAATGTCTCGGAATAGATATGCTTTGCGTCCAATTCAAAACTGAGAATGTACTTCGACTGATTGATATAGAACACCATTGACATCTTTGTCTTTTCGTTCCTTGAAGTATCATCCAACATGAAAGGGACAACCCCGGTTTTCTCGGTCCGGTCTTTAGGCATTCTCAAAACCAACATCTTGAAAAATTCGATGGCATTCAATATATTCGTTTTACCGGAAGCGTTGGCACCGTAGATGATTCCCACTTTCAGCAATCTTACCCCGTCCTTAACTTCATACGAATACTCATTAGACATAAAAGTATCTGCCGATGCTCAAAACTGATTTTTTGAACCGATTTAATGGAGAAAAAATTCTCAATGCTGAACTCTGCTATCATAATTATTGATTTTATCTATTGTATGGTGCAAAGATACAAATAAAATCTTGTACAGCAAGTCATAAATTCAATTATTGTAGGTAAATTACGAAATATAGATGCAAAATCAACAATTCGTCATTTGTTGGAGATTCAAATAAACCTCTGATTACCTCTGGAAAGTGTTGACAGATTTGAGGACGGTAAACGAATGTGGTTTATGCAGCCGGAGAAATTAATTATCCAATGCCATTTGCACCATCCCTTGATTTATTTACGTTGGCTAAATAGTGGTGCCAAATGGTACTAAATTATATAACTACTCTTTTATATATTATATAAATATAGTAAATCAGTTTGTTATAAAATTTTATATCTTGTCACCCACCAACCGATGCGATAAACTATCAGAGCGATAAGCATGATAATTTTATCCAGTCCGACCACTGCACCAGCTGTGAGTGAAGTAAACCATAGTCTGGATGCGTCCTTTTCCATGTTGGTCACTTCTTCAACACCGGTCTGTTCCATCGTGGACTCAATAAGATTCGGATCGGACGTTCCTGAATGTGCTACGTCAGCCTGAGCTTGCAAGGATGTATAGAGAGTGTCCCTGACATAAATGAGTTCCTGGACTTCCTCAAACTTATCTTCTATCTGTAAGGATTCTGCCTGATAAAGGTCATGAGTATATGAACCGATACAGTTAGGAATGTAAGAAAGAAAGTCGAGGAAGCACCAGCTGCTTCCGCTGTTGGTTATACCCGTATCTGCAGGTGGATACCACCAGCATAGAATAACGGATATACCAATGGCCGGAACAGTTTCATAACGTCCAAAGGCTCGTGCTTTACCATCATCTTGTAGCTATATTTCCTGCCACTACAATAGAGTAACAGAGCAGCGAGAGCCATGCACATTTGGAGAATCCACCAGAACGGTCCTTGTGAGCCTGTGAATGTGGCATCTGTAAGGAACTCGTTTGTCTGGAAAATCACGTCATCAATCTCTTCTTCAAGAATATTGATACCGAAATCTGAGAGTATATTTGAATCTGCCATGATTTTAGTTTCCTTTTATGTTATAATTCTCTGTTAATTGTGCCCTCCTGAATTTAGTTGCCCGGCTTCTCGCCAACGGCTAAATGCTTCGGTTGCATGAGAAGCAACATCAGTCCGTCTGTTCAAACGGGCAGACAATAAGGAAGCTGTTTTGCTCCTGTTGCTTAACTGAATCAAATACGCTATGAGAATTTCGTTCTGATGCTCTATATCAGCGTATATCGCAAGGTATTGTCTTTTCCTTTGGGCGTTTGGCATATAAGCGTCCTGGGTTTCTTTAATAGCTGTCTGGAACATATTGTAGTATTCGTTCCATCGCGTTCTATCATTGCCGTACCTCCAGAACTGATGATGCGGTTGATATTCTTTTCAAAGTCTGATAGCTTTTTATTCACTTTGCTGCCTTCTGCAAGCCAGGCTATATCAATCTGTCTATCGGCAATATTGAAAGCTTCAATTTCAGCCGCTGAGTCAGTGACGCTTGAATGCTGTCAGCTAAATCAATCTGTTGGTATGATTCTACACCAG
>ENA-OQDE01000233-OQDE01000233.1-human-gut-metagenome-genome-assembly--contig:-NODE-233-length-36235-cov-4.909411_pt1 | contig 36235 bp, 49 predicted proteins | sample MGYA00242768_ERZ504595 | MGnify/ENA primary metagenome ERZ504595 (study PRJEB26092, sample SAMD00036307) | human gut metagenome | host: Homo sapiens | study: EMG produced TPA metagenomics assembly of... | reverse complement strand
CTGGGCCGGTATTTTTATTATCCGTTTCTTTCTATTGTTTATTGTTTGTCTGATTCATCCGGTGGAAGTCCGGTTTTTTATGTAAACTTTCTCAATCCGGTTTTTGTCCATCTGTTCGACGCGGAGAAGCACATTGTCATCTGTGATGATGATCTCATTTTTTTCCGGCAGATGATCTAAGAGACCGAGCAGATATCCGCCGATCGTATCATAATCTTCGGAACTGAAATTAAGATCTAACTCATCGCAGAGATCCTGCAGGTTGGTGGAACCGGAAACGATAAATTCGCGGTCATTAAGCGGCAGGATCGGATCTTCTTCATCCGTGTCGTATTCATCACGGATCTCACCCACGATCTCCTCTAAGAGATCCTCAAGCGTGATAAGACCGGCAGTTGCACCGTACTCGTCAAGTACGATTGCAAGGGAGATAGATGACTTACGCATCTCAATAAAAAGTTCTGCGGTATTTTTGTGCTCAAAAGTAAAATAAGGTTCACGCATGATATCCCGCACGGAAAAATGCTCCTTGTCCTTGCAGAGGAGAAGATCTTTCATGTTCAGGATACCGATGACGTTATCGGTCGTATCCTCATAGACAGGAAGTCTGGTAAATTTGTCTTCCTGAAAAATATCAATCAGTTCGTCATAAGTATTATTTACATTTGCAAAAGTCATATCAGGTCTTGGAATCATAACTTCCTTTGCCTGCGCATCACCAAAATCAAACAGATTGTTGATCATCTCATGTTCTTCTGATTCGATGACACCGTTTTCTTTGCTGACATCCACGATGGTACGGAGTTCTTCCTCTGTCATCTGATTGTTGTTTGCCTTTGGATCCACATGCAGTAAAAATAAAAAGCCCATGGAAAACTGATTTACCAGAAAAATCACAGGAGTCAGTATTTTCATAAGAAAACCGATAATACCGGAATAGGCGATCGAAATCTGATCCGCATAAAGTGTCGCAAAAGTTTTTGGAGAAATCTCACCAAAGACGAGGATCAGAAACGTAAGGATACCGGTTGCAATACCTGCGCCGACGCTGCCCCAAAGCTTGATTGCAAGCGTGGTTGCCAGTGAGGAGGCGGAGAGATTGACGATATTGTTGCCGATTAAGATCGCGCTGAGCATCTTGTGGGAGTCGTCTGTAATACGAAGTACCCGTTCGGCGCGTTTGTTTCCGTCATCTGCGAGTGTACGCATCCGGATTTTATTTACGGTCGTAAGAGCCGTCTCTGCGGATGAAAAAAAGCAGAGAAAATTAATAAAATAATTAGAAAAATAATCTGTGATATGGCACTTGCGTCCACGAAATTTCACCTCATTAAAATATAAAATTTTCCGGCACTATAACAAAAATAGCACCGGAATGTTTAAAATTTACCATATATTATATCGGAAAGAGGATTATTCGTCAATACTGTAATTCGGAGCCTCTTTGGTGATGTGAATGTCATGTGGATGACTCTCACGGAGAGCTGCTGCGGAGATCTTAACGAATTTGCTCTTCTCTTTTAAGTCCTCGATGGTCGGGCAGCCACAGTAACCCATACCGGAACGGATACCGCCGACTAACTGGAATACAGTGTCTTCCACGGAACCTTTGTATGCAACACGTCCTTCAACGCCTTCCGGAACAAGTTTCTTTGCTCCTTCCTGGAAGTAACGGTCTTTACTGCCGTTTTCCATGGCTGCAAGAGATCCCATACCGCGGTATACTTTGTATTTTCTTCCCTGATACAGTTCAAAAGTACCCGGAGCTTCGTCACATCCTGCAAACATGCTGCCCATCATACATACATTGGCACCGGCAGCGAGAGCTTTTGTCATGTCTCCGGAATATTTGATACCACCATCTGCAATGATCGGAACACCGAACTCTTTTGCAGCGTTGTAGCAGTCCATGATAGCGGAAACCTGAGGAACACCGATACCTGCAACGATACGGGTGGTACAGATAGAACCAGGTCCGATACCGACTTTGACTGCGTCAGCACCTGCTTTGATCAGATCGCGTGTTGCATCACCGGTAGCAACGTTTCCTGCGATGACCTGCAGATCCGGTAGGCAGTTTTGATCTTTTTGACTGCCTCTAATATATTTTTGGAATGTCCATGTGCGGAGTCAACAACGATCACATCAACATGCGCTTTTACTAAAGCTTCTACACGTTCCATCATATTTCCTGTGATACCGACACCGGCACCGCAGAGCAGACGGCCTAACTCGTCTTTGGCAGAGAGCGGATATTTGATCTGTTTTTCAATATCTTTGATCGTGATCAGTCCTTTTAAGTGGAAATCCTTATCTACGATCGGAAGTTTTTCTTTTCTTGCTTTTGCGAGGATCTTTTTTGCTTCCTCTAAAGTGATGCCCTCCGGAGCTGTGATCAGATTCTCGGAAGTCATGCTTTCACTGATCTTTTTGGTAAAATCTGTCTCGAATTTTAAATCACGGTTTGTGATGATACCGACTAATTTGCCACCTTCGCAGATCGGCACACCGGAGATGCGGAATTTGCGCATCAGATCTTCGGCATCCTGTAATGTATGATCCGGGGAAAGGTAAAATGGATCCGTGATAACGCCATTTTCAGAACGCTTTACCTTATCTACCTCATCGGCCTGTGCCTGGATCGACATGTTTTTGTGGATAATACCGATACCGCCCTGTCTTGCCATTGCAATGGCCATTCTGTGTTCCGTAACGGTATCCATGGCAGCGCTCATCATAGGAATATTTAAAACGACCTTTTTGGTAAGATGCGTTGTCAGATCAATCATGTTTGGTGTAACTTCTGAATACTGTGGAACTAATAACACATCATCAAAAGTAATACCTTCACCAATAATTGTTCCCATTTTATTTTCCTCACTTTCTTCGTATTGAATTGTATGAAAAAGATATATTAGTTTCTGTATCATAGCAAAAAAAAATACTCTGTCAATGTAATATAAGTGTGAATTTATAAAAAATAGATATATATTAGAAGTAATAATAAAACGTGTGAAAAAACCTTATAGAAATTATGGTTCACAAATGATTTGATGTGTGATATGATGGCTTTAGGCGACGGGGCCAGAGCACGGGCATACGTCGCCCATTTTTTACCTAAATAAAAGAGAACATCACAGATAAAATACGTTATTCTGTGAAAAAAGAAGAACAGAAAAAGGGGGAAAATTATGGAGTTTCGTCCCTGTATCGACATCCATAACGGAAAAGTCAAACAGATCGTTGGTGGAAGTTTAAAGGATGCCGGAGACCAGGCAGCGGAGAATTTTGTGGCGGAGCAGGATGCCGCTTATTTTGCAAAGCTGTATCAGAAAGAAGGAATCAAAGGAGGGCATATTATTCTTTTGAATCCGGTGAGCAGTGAGTATTACAAAGCGACGCGTGAACAGGCAGAACATGCACTGCGGGCATATCCCGGCGGACTTCAGATCGGTGGTGGAGTTACAGCGGAAAATGCAAAAGAGTTTCTGGATGCCGGAGCGAGTCATGTGATCGTTACTTCGTATGTGTTCCGGGATGGAAAGATCAATTATGATAATTTAAATCGCTTAAAAGCTGCAGTGGGACGGGAGCATTTAGTGCTTGATTTAAGCTGCAGAAAAAAAGAAGATACCTATTATATAGTGACAGACCGATGGCAGAAGTTTACAGATGAAGAGGTCAGCACCGTACTATTGGACGAACTTTCATCCTATTGTGATGAATTTCTGATCCATGCTGTGGATGTCGAAGGAAAAGCAAAAGGGATTGAAAAGGAACTGGTAAAGATGCTCGGCGAATGGGGAAAGATACCGGTCACTTATGCCGGGGGCGTCGGCAGTTTTGAAGACCTTTTGGAACTGAAGAAACTGGGGAATAACAGATTGAACGTGACCATTGGAAGCGCACTCGATTTATTTGGAGGACCGATGGCTTACGATAAAGTGTTGCAGTATATGAAGAAGGAGTGATTTTTGATGAGCAGGTATACGAAACAGGATATCTTTAATATGGTAGAGGAAGAGGATGTGGAATTTATCCGTCTGCAGTTTACGGATATGTTTGGAACTTTAAAGAATGTGGCGATCACGTCCAGTCAGTTAGAGAAAGCATTAAATAATGAATGTATGTTTGACGGTTCGTCCATTGAGGGATTTGTCCGTATCGAGGAGTCGGATATGTATCTGTATCCGGATCTTGACACGTTTGTAATTTTCCCGTGGCGTCCGCAGCAGGAAAGGTTGCAAGGATCATCTGTGATGTTTATACATCGGACAGAAAACCTTTTGAGGGTGATCCGCGTTATATCTTAAAGAAGGCAGTGGAAGATGCAACGCAGATGGGATATCGTTTTGATGTCGGACCGGAATGTGAATTTTTCCTGTTTAATCAGGATGAGGATGGGCAGCGACCACGATCAGCACGGAGCGTGCCGGATATTTTGATCTTGGACCGATCGATCTTGGTGAAAATGCGAGACGTGATATGGTGCTGACGTTAGAGGATATGGGATATGAGATTGAAGCTTCCCATCATGAGGTTGCACCGGCACAGCATGAGATCGATTTCCGTTATGATGAGGCGGTCAAAACAGCAGACAATATCATGACATTTAAACTGGCTGTCAAAACGATCGCAAAACGTCATGGAATGTTTGCAAGTTTTATGCCAAAGCCGAAATTTGGAATCAACGGTTCCGGTATGCATGTGAATATGTCACTCTGCAAGGACGGAAAAAATATTTTTGACGATCCGGACGGCGAGTTAGGACTCAGCAAAGAAGCATACTGGTTTATCGGCGGTCTGATGAAACATATGAAAGGAATGGCGGCGATTACCAATCCGCTTGTCAATTCCTATAAGCGTCTGGTTCCGGGATATGAGGCACCAATCTATATTGCATGGTCTGTGACAAACCGCAGCCCACTCATCCGTATTCCGGTTACAAGAGGCGAGGGTACAAGGGTGGAACTCAGATGTCCGGATTCCGCAGCCAATCCGTATTTGACACTTGCGGTGTGCTTACAGGCAGGACTTGATGGTATCCGGAATCAGATTGAGCCGCCGGCAGCAGTGACGGAAAATGTTTTTGAGATGCGTATGTCACAGAAAAATAAACTCGGTATCGAGGAACTTCCGGCTGACCTTGGAGAGGCACTTGCAGAATTTGAAAAAGACGAATATTTACAGAACGTGCTGGGCAGACACGCGACGGAAAAATATATTGAGGCCAAAAAATCGGAATGGGCAGATTATCGTGCGCAGGTTTCCGATTGGGAGATCAATAATTACCTGTATAAAATCTGATATAGGAATGAAGGGGAAAAGATTTGACAAACATTATCGTTGCATTTCCAAAACAGGATACTGCGCGTAATATCAAAAAGATCCTGATGCAGAACGGTCATCATGTGGATGCCGTCTGCACGACAGGCGCCCAAGCTTTACAGAATGCAAATGAACTGGACGGAGGGATCATGGTGTGCGGTTACCGTTTTGCGGATATGATGTATACGGAATTACATGAATATCTCCCCCCTCAGTTTGAAATGCTGCTCGTGGCATCACCGGGAAACTGTGGTGAGCGTGATGTGGAAAATCTGGTCTGTTTATCGACGCCGCTAAAGATCAATGAACTGCTCCAGACCGTTGAAATGATGGAATACACGATCACGCGCAGGCGGAAAAAGGCAAGACAAAAACCGAAGGAGCGGTCGGAGAAAGAGATGAATCTGATCAGTGAAGCAAAAGCACTCTTGATGGAACGTAACAACCTGACAGAGGAGGAAGCTCATCGCTATATGCAAAAGAGAAGTATGGATAACGGGACGGGACTGACAGAGACTGCCAGATGATACTTAGTTTACTTACATAAGAATAACAAAAAATGCCGACCAGGAATGGACGGCATTTTATAATTCATAGGATTCGGGTGTCAAAAGGTGGTTTTCAATTTTGGGTCTGTCAAATTGCACAAAACCGAACTTGTTTTGTTCCGTTGTCCGAAAATAAGAAAAACTAAGTATGCCTGAATCAGTTTTTCACAGAGTGACGTAAACGGCATTCAACGAGCCTTCCATGGCTCGTGAAGCCTTGTTCTGCCGTCCGTGGCAGAACATTACTGTAAATAGACAGTCATACTAAGATTTTCTAATTTTCTCCCAAAGTCACAAAAACAGTCTCGGCTTTGTGCAATTTGACAATCACTAAGTTATGAACCACCTTTTGACGCCCGAATCCTATAAAGTATAAAAGCGGCTGCCGGAATTATCCGGCAGCGCCCTGTTACAATCACTGCGTATAAAACACCCGCAATTATTTTAATGTAACTTTTGCTCCCTCAGCCTCAAGTTTAGCTTTGATATCCTCAGCTGTTGCTTTGTCAGCTGCTTCTTTTAATACTTTCGGAGCTCCATCTACTACGTCTTTCGCTTCTTTTAAGCCTAAGCCTGTAGCTTCACGAACAACTTTGATAACTTTAACTTTGTTCGGGCCAACTTCTGTTAACTCTACGTCGAACTCAGTCTTCTCTTCTGCTGCTGCGCCCTCGCCAGCACCTGCTGCTGCAACTACAACGCCTGCTGCTGCAGATACGCCGAACTCTTCTTCACAAGCTTTTACTAAATCATTTAACTCTAATACGCTTAACTCTTTGATAGCATCGATAAATTCTGCTGTTGTTAATTTTGCCATTATAATTTTCCTCCATTATAATTTATTGTCGCACCGGTCAGTCTCTCCTGCCGTGCCCATATACTGTTTCATCCAGCCGCCGGATAGATTACTCTGCCGGTGTCTCTGCTGGTTCTTCTGCAGCTGCTGTTTCTTCTGCCGGAGCAGCCTCTACTGCTGCATCTGCCGCACCGCCTTTTTCTGCGATCTGATTGAGAACGCGAGCAAGGTTGGTAATCGGAGACTGTAAGCTTCCAAGTAATTTGGAAAGAAGTTCTTCTCTTGATGGTACTGCTGCGACAGCCTTCATGCCTGCCTCATCATAATAAGTACCCTCAACAACACCTGCTTTGATTTCAAGAGCAGGAGCTGTTTTAGCGAACTTAGCTAAAACTCTTGCCGGAGCTGTTGCATCCTCAGTAGAGATAGCGAAAGCATTCGGTCCTTCAAGAACGTCTCTTAAGCTTTCGAACTGAGTACCTTCTACTGCACGGCTTACTAAAGTATTTTTGTATACTTTGTAAGTAACACCAGCTTCTCTTAATGCTTTACGTAACTGAGTATCTTCTGCTACGGTAAGTCCACGGTAGTCAACTACTACGACTGACTGTGCATCTTTGATGTTTTCAGAAATTTCCTGTACGATAGGCTGTTTGAGTTCTACTTTTGCCACGAATCGTGCACCTCCTTTTATTATTTTGCCGACGGATAATCCGCCGGATCACAGTGATTTTCTCACTGCTGCTGCATAAAAGACTTGAGGTATATAAAACCGCTTTATTCAGATTAAAATCTGCAATAAAAAACTCCCTGCAAAGACAGAGAGATACGGTCAAAAAAATCTTGATAAAGATCCCCTCGGCAGGTCGTCTTACGTTTACGCCATATGGCACCTGCTGTCTTCGGCATATATGCAAATCGCTGAGTACCGGAAAACCGGCTCAACGATATGCATTATAACATTGTATATTATGGTTGTCAACAATTTTCTGCTTTTACTGTGTAATTTTAACTACGTTTAATCTTACACCAGGTCCCATTGTAGATGCAAGAGTTGCACTCTTAACATACTGACCTTTTAAGCTTGCAGGTTTTGCTTTGTTGATCGCACCCATAAGGGTCTGGAAGTTGTCGCTTAACTGTTCTTCTGTAAAAGAAGCTTTTCCAACTGGCACGTGGATAATATTTGTTTTGTCCAATCTGTATTCAATCTTACCAGCTTTGATGTCGTTAACAGCTTTTGTAACATCCATAGTTACTGTTCCAGCCTTCGGGTTTGGCATTAAACCTTTCGGTCCAAGTACACGACCAAGACGTCCAACAACGCCCATCATGTCCGGTGTAGCAACAACAACATCGAAGTCTAACCATCCCTCGTTCTGAATCTTCGGGATCAGCTCCTCGCCGCCTACGTAATCAGCGCCTGCTGCCTGTGCTTCATCAACCTTGGTTCCTTTTGCGAATACTAAAACTTTAACTGATTTACCAGTTCCGTGTGGTAATACAACTGCACCACGGATCTGCTGCTCTGCATGACGTCCATCACAACCTGTTCTGATGTGAAGTTCGATTGTCTCATCAAATTTAGCTGTTGCGTTTTTCTTTACCAGGCTGATTGCTTCAGCAACATCGTACTGAGCAGCCTTATCAAAACTTTTCACAGCTTCCTGATATTTCTTTCCTCTTTTCATTCTAAAAAACCTCCTGGTGGTATTATCGGGAGAGGGCCCTCCCACATAATCGTTAATAAATATCGTTAATTTTTGCAGAATTTCTCAGAAGAATGCCACTCTTGCATTCTTCCAATGAATTTGCTGTTTTTGTAAATTCTATTCTTCCACTGTAACGCCCATACTTCTTGCAGTACCAGCGATCATGCTCATAGCTGCCTCTAAAGATGCTGCATTTAAGTCAGGCATTTTTAATTCTGCGATTTCCTGTAATTTTGCTTTGGAAAGTGTAGCAACCTTTGTCTTGTTCGGTGTTGCAGAACCAGATTTAATGTTGCAGGCTTTCTTGATTAATACAGGAGCAGGCGGTGTCTTTGTAACGAAGCTGAAGCTTCTGTCTGCGTATACTGTAATAACTACAGGGATGATAAGATCTCCCTGATCAGCGGTTCTTGCGTTGAACTGTTTTGTAAATTCAACGATGTTAACGCCATGCTGTCCAAGAGCAGGTCCAACTGGAGGAGCAGGTGTAGCCTTGCCAGCAGGAATCTGCAATTTGATATATCCTTCTACTTTCTTTGCCATTTGGAATTGCCTCCTTAATCCAATGTTTCAGGCATAATCTCATGCCTGCGCACAGATCCTGGTCTGTGCTTTAATTGTTAAGTTTTACATCTGCGAAACTTATTTCTACCGGCGTCTCGCGGCCGAACAATTCAACATTGATCGTCACACTCTGCTTTCCGTGATTCATCGCCTGGATCACTCCGATAGTGTCTTTCCAGACACCTCCGGTAACCACAACGGTGTCTCCCTCTGTAAAGTCAACTTCAATGTTCTCTTTCTTGATTCCCAAAGGTTTCATTTCCATATCGGTAAGCGGAACCGGCTTGCTTCCCGGACCAACAAATCCGGTAACACCACGGGTATTTCTGACAACATACCATGTGTCGTCATTCATAACCATATTGATAAGAACGTATCCCGGAAACATTTTCTTTGATACGGATTTTTTTGCGCCATTTTTCATTTCGACAACATCCTGCATCGGAACGCGGACCTCTAAGATCTGATCTTCCAGATGTCTGTTTTCAATTGTCTTGTCAATGTTCGCTTTTACCTTATTCTCATATCCTGATAGGTATGAACAACATACCAGTGTGCCTCTGCCATAAATCACTCTGCCTCCATTAAAAATTAAAACCAACAAGGAAATCAACGCCATACTGAATTGCGAAATCCAAAAGCGCGATGATAAGACCTAATACAACGGATACAGCAATAACCGCTGTGGTCTGTCTTACAAGTGATTGTTTCTCCGGCCAAATAATCTTTTTGAATTCAGCCGAAAGACCGGTAAACCAGCTCTCTTTTGGAGCCTTGTCTAACTTCTCGGTTTCTCCCATTTTTTCACTCCTTTGCCACGCGCGTCTTATTTGGTTTCTTTGTGTAACGTATGGGTCTTGCAGAATCTGCAATACTTTTTGGTTTCCATCCTGTCAGGATGAGCTTTTTTGTCTTTTGTCATGTTGTAGTTACGGTTTTTGCATTCCGTACATGCCAATGTTATTTTTGTGCGCACACTTCCACCTCCATTAAAATTCTTTGTGCTTTTTTCTGCCCCGGTCTCCGTAGTGAGACGTTTTTTAAGGATCAGCGACAGTCCTTAAAAAGGCATAAAAAAAGACCTACTTCCATCGCCTGTCTACTATATCATATCCACTTGTTTCCGTCAATCTTTTTTTGTATATTATACCCTTTTAAACCTTTTTGATTATTTTTTCCTATTTCACATTTTTTTCTCAAATGGTATAATATTTTTATATAGTTAGACCGAAATACTTTTAAAGAATCTTTAAAAATATAATTAAAATCCCCACACTTATCATGCCAGGCGGCAAGGATGCTGTCCTATAACCTGATAAATGTATATATTTCATGGAAGAAAGGAGGGGTTTTCTTGGCTGCTATTGACAGTGCCTATCATTATTATTTAAGCACTTATGGCACTTCGAAGGTATCGCGTTATGATACCCATAAGAAGAGTCAGCTTCGTGCTGTCTATAATCAGATTGTAAAAACAAATAAAGATACTCCTCTGTATAAAATTCCAGATTCCACGGATGTGAAAAAATTTGCGATTGACCTGAAAGAACATACCCGTTCGATCCAGAATGTAATCGCTGCCCTTTCTGACAACGACGAGGGGATTGAAAATGTATTCAACAAAAAAGTTGCAAAGTCTTCCGACGAATCTTCTGTCAATGTTACCTACATTGGTGAGGATCAGAGTCTCGATAATTCTTTGCATTTTGATGTGGAGGTAAAACAGCTTGCAGCCCCACAGATCAATGTCGGAAAGTTTCTTTACCCTGATGAATGCGATTTCAAAACAGGTACTTACACATTCGATATATCAACTGATTTAAGTTCATATGAGTTTCAGTATACCGTAAGCAGAAATGATGACAACCAGCATATTCTTGAAAAGCTTGCACGCCTGGTCAATTCTTCAGGTGCCGGGATTCATGCCGATCTTGCCAAAAATGCCAGTAACAAGATTGCCCTGCGTTTAACTTCAAGTCAGACCGGTCTTGCAGACGGTCAGTCCTATCTGTTTGAAGTTACCCCAAGTTCCGATCATGCATCCGCAAAAGCAATGCAGACACTCGGTATTGATTGTGTTACCCAGACAGCGAGTAATTCTTCTTTCTTATTAAACGGTACGGAGCATGCATCTCTGTCAAATACTTTTACTGTCAACAATGCTTTTGAACTGACACTGAATAAACCAAGCTCCCAGGCAAACCCTGTACAGATCGGCTTTAAAACAACAGCTGACTCCATTGTAGACAATGTCCAGTCTCTGGTAAATGTATACAACAATCTGATCCAGTTAAGCTATCGCTATGACAGCACACAGGAAGCAGATAAACTGCGGCGCGATTTTACACAGGTGGTAAAACCTTATTACAATGAATTTGAGTCGTATGGATTAAAACTTTCAGATGACGGTGCCATCAAGGTCGATACACATCTTCTGACGGATGCAGTTACTTCCGCGGATGCAAAAGAATGCTTTGCAACATTAAATAAGTTTAAAAACGATCTCGGAACGACCGCCGGAACCGTCTCTGTTGACCCGTTAAATTATGCAAGCAAAACGATGATCACTTACAAAAAACCAGGTCATAAGAATTTTTCCTGCCCTTACCTGACCTCCGTTTATTCCGGAATGATGTTAGACAGATATTGCTAAACGGACACTTACAGCTTTTCTGTAGTGTCGTTTAATATTCCAATATCCCAGATGCAACTTCAGATTATGCATCTTTCGCACTGATCATGTACTATATATCATTTTCCTGATTTTCATTTTCTTCTATAATATCCAGCATCGTATTTATTCTCTCTATATAATTGTGATGCTCCCTTACTTTTCGATAACCATTTTCTGCGATTGCCAGACGTTCTTCCTCATGTGCCAGATAATATTCTGCTTTTTCACAAAGATCATTGATTCCGTCAAAGCATACCAGGTCTTCCCCCTCTTTAAAATAATATGGTATTTCCGCCTGATAATTTGTCATCAGAAAACCGCCTGCCCCAAGGACATCCCATACGCGGAGCGGAATACCGCTTTTAATATTTGGAATTGTGAAATTCAGGTTGATCTTTGACATATGAAAAACCTGTGGCAGCTCACTCCAGTAATCAACCGAACCACAGTACTGAATCCGCAGCATATCACTTACATCACTGTTACTGTACACATTGACATGATAACGTTTTGACAGTTCGATCAATGCACGTCTGCGCTCCACTTCCGCAATTTTAAATCCAAGTACGGTCGTCTGAAAGATCAGTCCAAGATCCGAAAACGACCCTTCTGATTTTTCCAGTTCAAAATATTCCTGAAGTTTTTCCAGTATATCCGTGGTCAGCATGGGTTCCACAATATTTGCGCCACTGATATTTAACTGTGCCTCGATCACTGCGTCAAAATACCCCCGTAGATATTCTGGCAGCCTGCTTTTTATCTTATCATAAGAATTTCTTTCATAAAGGCTTCCAACAAATGCGATATCCCCTTTGTATTTCTGTATTTCCGGCGAATTTGCAATCACCATATCCATCCGGTTTGTATCTACCGCAAGCGGAAGATACCAGATATGCTCTACTCCCATCTCCCGAAATTCCAGATAATTTGTCTTGTCAAAGGTAAATATATAATTGCAGGATGAAAAATGGATTCGTGATACATACTGATCAGCGGATTGTCACAGCTCCACGATACATATTTTATTCCCATCTTCTGACAGACATTCGAAATCAGTGCAAAATAATTGACCGTAAATACCATATCATAATGCGTTTCCTGTATTTTGTGCTCAATTATTTTTTCAAATTCCGGATCAATATCATAATTGCCAAGATGCTGTTCGATATTATCCACCGTATGTCCCAGCAATAAAAATGTCTGCTCTATGTCTCTGTAATTATAAGCTTTCCAGCGATACATTAATATGTGCATAATAATCTCCATTCCTGTGCCGTGTCAGCCAAAATAACGTTTTCATCTGTATGTAAAACCTGTTGCAGGGAGGGAATGAGAACCTCCGCTCTACATCCAGGCTTCCCGGATCCACTCCGCTCTGCTTTTCCACGTATGATGTTCTTTTGCGGTCTGATATCCACAGTCTGCCATCTTTTGTGTGGACTGCATGTGGCCAAACAGGTCAAATACACGGTCCGGTAAAATCCGGATCTCATTTCGTGAAAACATGACAAGTTCTTTTCCATCTGTAAATTCTCTGCGCAGATAAGTGGAATCATCTGTCACGACTGCTGCCCCGGCAAGCATCCCGTTAAAAATACGGTCGTGTGCCCCGGCTTTGAACCAGGTCATTGTATTTAAGACAATCTTGCTGTCATTCATGAGCGGCAGTATTTCCGGTGCAAGCACTTTCCCGCCGTATACCAGATACGGATTGTCACTCCATTCACACTGATCCCAGCCTGTTCCGTATGCAGTCACACGGACTCCATTTTCCACCAATATACGGACTGCCTGTTCGCGGAAAAATGATGTTGCATAGGAATCAATAAAGCGCATCTGCACAATGATCTCATGAATGCGCTCCTCTGATATATCGTTACGCTTATATTTTAAATATTCTTCGATCACATCCTCCGTCGTGCGGTCAGGATGGTGCACCAGTTCCGACAGCACTTCCTGTGTCATCTCCTCCCCATCCACCTCCGGGATGGATGACAGATCCGGAATCATCTTCGCTACCGTGTAGATTGGTAGTGCCCCCGCGTATAAAACATCGATTCCACGCTCCGCGAGCTGTTTATGTCTGCTGCCAAGTTCCACCCCGGCATGTGGCAGAAAATCCGTATACCGGATATTTTTGAAATATCTGCGGATATACCGGACATGATTACGGTCCGTACACAACACAACAGATGTTGCAGGTGCATTCTGCAGTGGTCTTTCATAGTGAAACGGATGATCCATCAGGATATTGATGTAAGGAATTTCATAAGTTTCCCAGAGGTTTGTCTCTTTTTTTACAGAATTTGCCCCTTTTGATTCTCCAATGCCTTGAAAAATATCCTGTCTCAAAAGCATCCCTGTTCCGGTCATGCCTGCCGGAAGTGACAGATTATATCCCAGGTTATTAAACGTCACACAGAAAAACCTCTGTCCCCTTTTTGTACCATCTTCGATACATTCGATCAGCGCCTGTTTACACATCTCTTCCATACGGGCATCATAGGTAAAGGAAGCATATCCCATGGATTCAAAGGCATTTTTCAGTTCCTGGGTGAATAAGTCGAGGGTGTCGTAGACACCGGTGAAGTAGATGATGGTTGTTTGCATGGTGGTCTCCTGTATTTTTTTATACGTTTATTTTTTCTATACTGCAGCTATGCCTTTTATAATCATCCTTTGCGGGATCTGCGCTGTCGTAATTGATTCCAACCAGAATCACTTGTCCATGATAATCTTTCAGGCTCTGCATGTACTGCTTCTTTTTTATCTGTGCAATCGCTGCATCTGAGGATTTATCCCATTTTAATTCCACCACGATCGCTGGCACATTCCTAAATTTCCTCGGTACAAACACAATGTCTGCAAATCCTTTTCCCCCGGCGAGTTCCCGATACATCACATAATCTTTTCTTGCAGCATAATATGCCAGCGAAAGCACACATGACATAGAGTTTTCATCATTATACTTTAAAATGGATATATTTTCCTGATGCACCTGCTCGATCATTTCCGCAACATATTCTTCTTTTCCATCTATGGTTGCCTGAAGCAGTGCTTTTGAATTGCGAATCGCATCCATGACCGGTTCCCATCCGCCATCCTCTATGCAGTTAATAAACTCTTTCTGCACCTCCTGGTTTGGAATAGAAACCGTCTTGTTCTCAAAATCGTAGGTCAGGTACCCTAAATGCACTAAAAGTGTAAATACATCATCTACGCTCGCAAATGTGGACATATCGTTCTGAAACTTATCCGGATTAATCCTTATACGGCTGCCTGATATAAGCTGTGTGACTAATGCTTCAAGTGATACATGTCCATCTGGATATATTTTTTTAATGCCTCATAGGTTTCCGTCTTCGTCCAATAACTGTCAAAATCATGTCCCAGCAATGACATGACTACTGATCTTGGATTATAGATCTGAATGCCCTTTAAATCATATCCATCGTACCACTGTTTCATCCTGTCATAGGGCATACCATATGACACACACAGACTTTGAACTTCCTCTTCCGTAAACCCAGTAAATTCAGCGAGTTCCCTTTGATTTGTCATGGAATATTCATCAAACATATTGAGAGCTGAATGCTCACCATACTTTTTGATCGGCAGTATTCCCGTCATATAAGCCAACGCAATATATGGCTTATCTTTCATCCACAGGCGCAAGAAATCCAGATATTTTTTCTGCGCTTCATCATCCCCCGGATATTTTCGAAATATGCAGTCCCACTCGTCGATAATAATGATAAATTTCTGTTTTTTCTGACTATAGATGTTCTCTAATACATCAATAAGATCTTCCCAGTCAAAGCAGTCTACGTCCCCGTATTCCCGCCTGATATCCCATAAAAGTCTCTTTTGCATATAAGCGATCATTGCGTCCACCGTCTGCGCCCGGTTAAGAAAGTCAAGCATATTGACATGAAGGACATTATATTTATTCAGATTTGTCTCAAAACTCTCATCCTGTGCAATCTTATAATCCGCAAACATGCTTTTCGAATCACATCCCTTGCTATAATAAGCTACAAGCATATTTGCAGTCATAGATTTTCCAAAACGGCGAGGTCTGCTTACGCATATATTCTGATGTTCGGTATTCAGATTCTGATTCATTTCAGAAATCAGCATGGTTTTATCCACATATATCTTGGAATTAAGCGCTTTCTGAAATTCTTCATTTCCCGGATTTAAATATATCCCCATTCTAATCTCCATTCTGCGTTTGAAAAATTATATTTTTCACTCTGTTTCTCCAATAAGCTGACTATAATAAATTTAACTGTTTATCAATCTTAAACGTTTTTTTGCCGGCTCATAACTGCCACACTTCTGATAATAATACTTTGCATCACTGATTTTCCCCAGACACTCATAGATAACTCCAACATTATAGTAAGCCGCATAAGAATTTACTCCCGCCATCCGGCAGTCCCGGTGCCTTACCGCTTTAAGAAACTCTCCCACTGCTGCATCAAACATGGCATTGTTCATGTAAATGAGTCCCATCAGGAACTGAAAATCCGCACTATTTCCAAATCCTTCGTAAATGTTTTCAAAGAAAAGCGCCTCCCCGGCACGTCCGCTGTTGATTAGTGCATAGCCATAGGTTTCCACCATATCGATGACATATTCTAACTTTGGTTCAAGGTCATAACTGAGCCCATGGGCGAACCAGAAGCATGCCTCGTCATAATCTTCTGCCATGTAATAGCTTTTTCCAAGCTGGTACAATAGATACGGGATCTGCTGCTCTTTTTTCGCATCCGTAATTTCAGATTTCTGCTCTGCATCCGTATCCTGCTTTGCGATATTTTGTTCTAACTGCGTGGCATGTGCTTTTGCATCCCACCCTGAATTTTTTAATTCCTGCTCCAACAGTCTTATGTTACGCAGCGCCTTTTTCTTTTTCTCTTCCTTCGGAAGATCATAACCTGTATGACCGATGACGACCGGTGCTTCGTATGTACGATATTCCTTTTCGTCACAGGCAGTTACCTGCTCATGGATTCTTCCCGTGTAATGAAAACTTTCTTTTGCAAAATGCGGTTGATCCACTCTTTATTTTCCTGCTTTCCATCCTTTCCGGAAATAATATTGATTCTTTGGATCCTTCCAACCTCGCCCGGATGTTCTGTGATCATTTTTCTACCCCTGCCAGATCAATCTTCTGTAAATATTCATCGCTGTCAATGACCATCACATATGGATTCGTTGCTTTTGAAATTGCAAAATTCTTTGCTGACGAAAAATCATCGCACCATGGGAAATCATAGATATTTTCCGTATATTCTGCGGCGATTTTTTTGTCTGATCGGTCGATCCGGTATCTACTACGACCAGCTCAAATCCGGTATTCTGGAAGGATTTCAGGCAGCGCGCCAGATTTTGTTCTTCGTTTTTGGTGATGATGCAGACTGATAACATGTGACGGTTCTCCTGTGCGTTTCAAATTTTATAAAAAAATATATTTGTGTATCCTAAATTTTACTTTTTATCAATTTCCGGTGATCTGTGGATGATCAGCATCTGATTCGATGAGTACTGTCTTTCCCTTTCCCACTACACCTTGACTTTGTATCCGGGAGCATTCCTATAAAGTATGCAAGACACGCAATATTCATAAACATCCCCAAAATTGTTTCTATGTATGCAAACACAAATATCTTGCTATCACTATAATTTTGTAAGTCTCCCATACTCATAAAAATCTGGAAACTCTGCCATACTTCCCCTACCATACCAGTAATCCATCCCAGATTAATAGCTACGGCATATATAACGGCAAAATCCAAAATATATTCTGCCATATTAATAATCAATAATATTACCGTTCTCGTTGCAGATATAACCGTATATAAATCACTATTTTTGTCTTCCTGGTTACTTTCTTCACTTTGTACAGACTCATTCTCGTCTGAATTATCATTTTCTGTTGTCATAGGGCAGTTTCTAAGTCTGGTAAAAAACAGCACATTTGTCTGATATACAAACATTTCCCAGATACGTTCTATTGCATATAACATAAATACAATACTTAACCACTTTACGTCTGTACTTTTAACAACATTTGTGCTATTATCGCAAAAACTAAATTTCCCAACACCCAAATTTCCGAAAATATTCCATTTCGTAAAAATCATCTGCGTTGTCGCCTATTCGTTTCCAATCCAACGAATAAAATAAAAATAGATATCTTTTCCATTAATTCAAATAGATATGTAAGACTTATCACAATAAATCCATTTTCTCTTATATACTCTTTTTTCTCTTCCGTCATCCTTACTCCCTTTTACAAAATGTAACCGCATTTGGCTTATTCTCCACCAGTCGATACAATTTTCTACACTTTTCATATGAAGTATCCAATCCAGCTTTTTCATACACTGCCATAAGCTGTATCAACACTGTTTTCCGGTCAACAACCGACCGGATCACCATTTCAATCACTGCTTCACAAGAAATTGCTTCCGTACTTATTGCATAAGTCAGTTCCCGATACGCTTCTTCTTCCAAATCAAGTTCCATTCGTCTCAAAAGAAACCGAACCGTCATATACTTTTCGTACATACTCTGGTAATCTATGCATTCAGAAAAGAAATCATTTTTACAGATGCTGCTTTCTCTTTTCTGTAAATATCATACCATACTCCAAATGTTTCTAATATGCTGCTTTTTCTTCCTGCCTTTCGGTACGACTCTATGATTTCTCCCACTGAATCCCACGCATGAGTTTCAATCAATGATTTTATCTGATCTGCTAACAAATCACTCAGTTCATTCCACTCTTTATCATAAGTAAAATCAAATCCACCATCTGCGTATAAATATTCCGGGTATTCTCTCAAACATATCTTTCTCGCTTCATCATAATATGTCAGCTTTGCAAAACTGCTATCGTGAATTACCCATGGGATCTTCTGATATGGCACTAAAATTTTGTACCCTGCCTTTCGCATCTCAAATGACTGGGAAACATCATAAAAATCGAAATGCGTAAACAGATCCTCTCTCCAAGGAATATCATATTGCGTTGCAATCAAAAGTCCATCCACTGCCTCAACAAAAGTATCAGCCTTTACCCCGTCTTTCGAACCAGCTAAATAATATGCCATCTCCGGATCTCTACAATCGACCCTTCCAACATCCCAGGCCCGATATGTAACACCTGTCTTTGGCATCTGATTGCCACCAATCATTCCGATTATTCCAACATCTTTTTGCGAAAATAGTGCAATAATATTTTCCAGAAAATGGGACTCCCGAATCATAACATCCTGATGCAAGTAGATCTTGTATTTTGCATCACTACTGTGCATTCCGGCATTATAAGCTGCACACATGGAATCCGCCTCACGAATTGCAATGATGTCCGTACTATATCCTTCTGGAAGTACAAGTCTATTTATATAATATACACATTCTTTAAAATACAACTCATTATTAACACAAATAATAAATACTACTTTTTTATCATCCATAAAATTTTATTTAATCAAATACTTTCTTTATAAATTCTGTAAACTTAACAGCGCCACCATCATTCAAATGATCCATATCAAAAAAATCCTCTGTCAAAAAACAACCTCTCCATTCTTCACTATTCAAATCGTAGTAATTGACTGCATATGGCATGTTTTCTAACGTTTTCAACAATTCCTCTTTCATAGACTTATCCGTTAAAGCATTATATTCAGACGTAAATGGCGGAATGATTACATAAAATTCTATTTCCCAAACATTGCATAAACGAGCCATCTCATTTAAATACTTGACATTCTCTTTCTGATCTTCTAAAGATATATTTTTCAATTTATTATGTGCCAAGGCCCTGTCCTTGGCATATACTTTTCTTTGTTCATCTGATAATTCCTGCCATATAACTCCCTTATATTTACTTTCGCAATTATCCTCCCGAGAATAAATTGAATTAAAAAAATTTCCCTCTTCTATAATTTTCTTTTTTGCGGCACATCTAATTTTTTCTTTTTCTACTGCTGTGCAAAACATTCCCTCCCATGATGTATCTATATTTTCCAAAACAGGTCTATAAACATGCTTTATTAAATATTGCCCCATTCTGCTCTTTTTCATATTATCATACAACGCATAACCACCGAGTATAACAACCACCTTTTTTATTTCTTTGTTTTTTTCGTTTAAAACAAACTGTAATAGTTTCAAATCATATTCCAAATCCTGTGATGTCATTGACACGTTTACCTGTGTTGACAACCGTTTGAGATCAATTCCATGTAGTCCATAAGATGATCCTAATATAATACCATCAACTTCTGGCAGCTTTACACAATCCATCATAAGACTAAAAAATATGTACGAATAATTGTTCTGCATATATAATTTTAAATCTTCTATTAAATTATTGTTCCACTCTAATTTCTGTTCTATATCCATTATAGTCCCCATATTATACATTTTTACAGAGTAACCCATTAATTTCAAAAAGCCACTATGATCTCTTTGATTCATAGCAGCTTTCTAAAATATCATCGTATAATCCGTATTTCAATTATCTTATTGCAATAACATTGCCACCGATTTCGGACTACTGTTAAACTGAGCCAGTAAACTTTGTCCGGCATTTACCAATATCTGATTTCTGGTATAAATAACTGTTTCTTCTCCCATATCGGTATCACGAATCTTGCTTTCTGCGCTCTGTGTATTCTCATGTGTCAATTCAGTACTTCGCACTGCATGCTCCAGCTTTTCCTGTGTCGCACCAAAATCATTTCGCCACTGTCCTGCAATCGAAATCGCATTCTGAACCTTCTCTAATGACTTTCCAGCATTGTCATAAGAGCTTACATCCAAATCAGCAATACCAAGACTCTCCTTGCTCGCATTAATATACTCAATATTGATTGCCTGTCCACCTAACGCTCCTGCCTGAACCTTATAATATCCAGGTGCCGCTTTCGGTGTTCCTGCTGCAAGCATGTACTGCCCATTAAAGCTTGTGTCATTTGCAATTCGATCAATTTCTTCCTGCAGCTGCCCAACCTCACTTTGAATTGCATCACGATCTGCATCTGTATTAACATCATTCGCAGCCTGTGTCGTCAGTTCAGCCATTCGATCAAGTATATTCTGAGTTTCCTCCAAAGCTGCATCTGCCGTCTGTATCAATCCGATACCATCTGCCAGATTACCATCCACACGATTTAATGATTTTATCTGATGACGCATAGCCTCTGAAATACACAGACCTGCTGCATCGTCCTTATCCGTTATAATACGATATCCGGAACCAAGTTTATCAGAAGCTTCCTCTGTTTTCTTCACAGAAGTCTTCAGCTGTCTGGTTGCTCCCATCGCAGCCATATTATGTGTAATTACCATTCCTCTCACCTGCCTCTCTAAAAATACTCCTAATTTTTATATCGTACTCTTTGCTTAAGAAACTTAATATAATTTAAAAAATTTTTATTTTTTCTTTGTCTATCCCAATATCTGCCTTATCCTATCCTCAAACGAAAAATCCCTTTTTACTTTCTCGCACCCTGCCATAGCAATCCGATTACGAAGTTCTTCATTATGCAGATAAAACTCTGTTTTTACAACCAAATCCTCAAGATTCTCGTAAACCTCACATTCCTGCCCTATCTGAAAATACTCTGCAATTTCCTCCTGGTAATTACTTATCACAAATCCACCGCATCCCATAATATCTAATACTCTTAACGGAATTCCAGTCCGTATTGTTTTAAGTGAAATATTGAGATTTACCTTCGTTTTTGCAAACTGCGGCATTTTTGAACTATAATCGGCATACCCTCGAAAAACAACATCTTTTAACCGCTCGTCTCTATCTGCTGAATACAGTTCAACCTCAAATCTTTTTGATAATAATGCCAATGCAAGATACCTTTCTCTTCCGGTTACTTCCTGTGCAAGTAAATACTCCAGTTCTCTCCTCTGTATCTGAAAACCATCCGAAGAAACCTTTTTATATATAGTATTCATCGAGGACAATAATTTTTCTGTTATGAGTTCCGGTATCAGATATCCACCATATATTTTCATCTGTGCATTGATGATTCCCTCTAAATAACCTTTTTCATACTGATCTAATGGTGCAGTAAAATACTGATATTGTGTCTGATATAGCTGTCCCACCATGCTGACATCTGTTTTTTGTGTTAGCTGATGCTTCCCAATTATCTTCTGCCATCCCTCTGAATCCACTGCCAAGGGGAGATGTTTCGCACAAACTCCCTGTTGTTCAAACGCTTGTGCCTGTCCACGATCAAAAAAATAAATTTGATTGCATGAATTTGTCATGGACGACATATTACGAATATGTATTGGCGAATCATATACCCAGGAAATATAAGGTACTCCAAGTTCTTCACATATGTTTGATATCAAAGGTGCATAATTGACAGAAAACACGCATCTGTAAGCCTGTGATTTTAATTTATCCCGAAAAAGTTCACAGAACTTATCATCCTTTTCCCAGTCTGTAAATTGGTAAAAAAATGTATCATATGCATATGCGAGTTTATTTAATGCATGCTCAATTCCTTCGTTCATGAAAGAATGCCATTGAAAAAAAAGTATTTTTTGCAAATTGTGGTCACTCCGTTCTATCACATTCTAATTCCTTTTTCAGTATCTCCACCAATCTCCGTTTTTCCTCTTCCGTCCGAGTATCTCTAAATTATATTTTATTTATCTAATTCTCTCCTAAAAAACTCTCCTAAATTTCATCAATCAATGTAATGATCTCCTTAATCGGCATCAGTCTGTCATCTACTTCTTTCGCTCTATGATATGTCAAAATATCCGTTGCCGTTTTCTGCATTGCAGGAAACGCACTGCGCGTAAGTTGATTTGCATAAATCACAATGTTGACCCCATGTGCCTGCAACTCACTCTCATAAGTTGCATTATATGAAGTTGGTACAACAACAATCGGTGTTGCAGCATCCGCTGCACGGAACTTGTCACAAAATTCAAATATTTCATCCGGTTCCTTTTTCCTGCTGTGGATCATGATCCATCTGCACCTGCTTCCACATAAGCGAAGGCTCTCTCTAAGGCATCCTCCATTCCCTTTTCTAAAATCAGGCTCTCAATACGGGCAATGATCATAAAATCTTGTGTACGCTGCGCACGTTTCCCAGCACGGATCTTGGCGGTGAAGTTCTCAATGCTGTCCTGCGTCTGCTCTACCTCTGTCCCAAATAAAGAATTTTTCTTTAATCCCGTTTTGTCTTCAATGATCACGCAGAGACGCCGATGCGTTCCAATGTGCGCACATTGTATACAAAATGCTCGATCATTCCGCCGGTATCGCCATCTAAAATGATCGGCTTTGTCGTTACCTCAAGTACATCATCTACGGTACGCAGTCTTGATGACATATCTACCAGTTCAATATCAGGTTTTCCTTTTGCCGTGGAATCGCACAGACTCGACAGCCACATTGCATCAAACTGATCAATCTCCCCTTGGTTTGCCACAACCGTTTTTTCGGCGATAAGACAGTCAGCCACTATGCACTTCCAAAGTCTTTACGATAGGACATAATTTAAGTAACTGGCGCAGCGTTTTCTGCGATATTCCGGCATGGCAGCGCGCTCCCGCATCACCGCCTCTATATTTTTTACCTGCTCATTATATGTATATGGAACTTCGATTAATTGGCCACCCCATTTTGCCAGATTTTCGATTACATTATCGCGGATCACTTCCATCGGATCATTCAGCCAGTTATCCCCATGAATGACATAATCCGGCTTTATCTGCTCTAAAATATTCCCGTACATGACCTCATTCTGTACTACTACTTCATCCACCTCGGGAATCTGCTCTAACATCTTTTTCCGCTCTTCAAATGAAACAGTAGGAAAACGGTTATAACGTATCATCGCAGCATCGCTTAATACACCCGCAATTACTTTTCCATATTTTTTTGCTTCATGAATAATATTCAGATGACCCTCGTGGATCACATCTGTACAAAAACATGCATATACTTTTTTCATTCTTTCACTCCGTGGTATTTCATAAAATTCTCTTTGTTTTCTGCTGCTGTTTCTTTTGGTCTTCCCAGATCCGCTCTTGACTGCATGGAAACCTTTATCTCAATGAAAGTAAGTTTTCTTTCTGGTTTAATGTCATGCAAAACCTGCTTTAGTTCTTCCATTGTATCAATGTAGTAAACAGCTTCGTACCCAACTGTCCGCGCAACTTCTGCGTAACTCAACCTACGCATCCGGTCGGCATTCCTCCAACCGATTCATGTGCCTCATTGTTCAGACAGATATGGACAAAATTTTGCGGTTTCTGCTTTGCAATAAATGCCAGACTTCCCATATGCATCAGTTCTGCTCCGTCACCATCCAGGCAGTACACCCGTTTTTCTTTTGCATTCTCCGCAATTCCAAATGCGATCATGGATGCGTGTCCCATCCCGCCTACGGTCAGGAAATCCTGCGCATGGCTTCCGTTGATCCTGTCACTCTGTTCATATACCTCCCTGGATATCTTTCCAGTCGTAGAAACCACAACATCGCTTTCATCCAGTGACTCTATAATCTGTGCAATCGCATCTTCCCGGATCAGTGAATTGTCATTTACATAAACACCTTTTTCTTCAATCTCAAGAAAATCCTTTTTCAGGACAAATGCAAACTGCTGCCCTTCCTTTAACTTTTGTGCAGCTCTCCCAAAGCCCTCTGAAATCTCCTGCTCCGTGAGTTCTTTCCCAAGCACCATATGTTCTATGCCAAGCACATCCAGCAGGCTTTCTGTGATCTTACCCATATATTTGTGCTGTGGTTCATCCTTTTGCCCGGCTCACCGCGGTACCCAACCAATAACAGCATCGGGATTCCGTATACTTCCTCATTTGCAAGCGATGTAATCGGATTAACAATATTTCCAAGTCCACTGTTCTGCATGTATACACAGGCAGGTACGCCCGTCGAAAGATATTCTCCGATTGCAATGCCGACTGCTGCCCCTTCATTTGCCGGTACATAATGTGTAAATTCCTCTTTCCCCACTCCATTGATATAATCGCAGAATGGCTTGAGTGCAGAATCCGGTACACCTGTCAATGTTTTAATTCCCATTTTTTTGATCTGTTTTATAAAATCCGTTACAATCATTTCTCTTCTCTCATCTATTCTGCATTACGGTATGTCTCATCTATTTTACATAATTCGTCAAATGTATCAATCTCAACCACACTATCTGCCGGTATCTCTTCTACCGTAACATCAAGATTGTCCAATTCCTGATCCACGATCTCATCCCAGAAAAGCTGTTCATGTCCTGCTGTTTTATATGCTTCTCGAATAGCATTCCTGATTAACACGGCATCTTCCTTTTTCCAATACGAGATTCCTGCCATATTATAAGTATCCGTGCCGCCTTTTCCGACTTTGGTAATTTTCCCATTCTGCATTTCAAATACCCAGTCATCCGAATATCCCGGAATCATTTTTCCAAAATAGCAGGATCTCGCAAATTCCCTTAAAAGTATTGCAGGCTCCGTCACATACAGATCTGCCTCGCAAATAAAGCAGTCCCTGCTTCCCAGAATATCCCCGACCGCATACAGCGATGAAATATTATTTTTTTTCAGGTACTCCTTATTTTCAATTAATTCCAGATTATGATATTTTTCCACCAAATAATTGAATTGTTCCTTCCGATACCCCACAACAACATAAATTGCTGTTACACCTCGCTGCAGCAGAGCGTCAATGATCGTTCAATCAAGGGTTTTCCATGAACATTTACCAATGGTTTTGCAATTTTATCTGTCAGAGGCCTCATTCTTGTCCCAAGTCCCGCTGCCATTAAAATAGCAATCTCGTTATCTGCCATATTGCATATCACCTCATCGTCTGATCCTTTTATTTTTCTTCACGGTAAAAAACAGGAACCGCCACTTTCATGCTTTCCAATCCCGCTTGGAATACTTTAAAAAACTCCTTGATATCAGTTTCATCAATGGCGCCTAACGCACAAAGCCGGAATGTCTCTGTATTGTTGATTTTTCCAGGATATATCGTAAATCCTCTCTCATAGCAATAATCATGGATTGCAGAAAAACTCCAGTTTGGATCATCCGGGTATTTTACAGTAATGACCAGACCTGTCTGCCACTCCCGCTTTATCACATCATGAAATCCCAGCTCTTCCAGCCCTTGATGTAAAGCCTCGAAAACTCTGGTATGGCGCTTCCATTTTTTCTGCTCACCCTCCACAAAATATTCTTTCAACGCCTGCCGCATTGCATAAACAGTCTGTACCGGCGGAGTAAAGTGCATTTCTCCATGTTTTTCGAAATAATCATATTGCAGATACAGGTTGCAGTAATAGGAGCGTTTCGGATAATCTTTTGACTGTTCGATGATACTTCTTTTTCCGACAACAAAAGATACTCCTGTCATTGCCATAAGACCCTTTTGTGCAGATGCCATACAAAAATCAATATTATCTTCTTTGATATTGATCGGACGCATCGCATAGGTAGATGTTGTATCTACCACAAATACTGCATGATACTGATGCACCAGTGCCCCAATTTCACGCACCGGATTTAAAATACCTGTTCCCGTCTCATTGTGCGTCGTATAGACAAGGGCAATATCCTCGTTTTCTTTTAAGGTACGCTCAATTACCTCCAATGACGGGCGCGCATCAATCGGAAATTTCAGATCAATAAACGGCAGTCCGTAATATTCACAGATCTCGACTGCCCTCGAACTGTATGCACCGTTATTGACCACCAGTATTTTTTTCCCTTCTGGCAGCAGCGAATTTAAACATACATCCATGGAAATCGTCCCCGAACCACAGAATAATACAGACGTATATTCCTCTAAATCTCCATGTACGATTCTGACCAGATCTGTACGAATCTGTTTCATTATCTCAACAAATTCCTGCTCCCGCGGGCAAATATCCGGCACTACTTGTGCCTGTTTTACTGTGTCAGTGGTTGTGGCGGGACCCGGATTTAATAGTATATTTCTTTTCATATCATATGTGCTCCTTATCTGTTTCACTGTTGATTGATATTCTCTACTAAATTATAAATAATCTCCTGTTGCTTTTTATAAAACGGATAATCATGTGCTGCTCCGTTGAATATCGGTTTTAAATACTCTCCATACATACTTGTCAGAATTTTATCATATCCCTGCGGAACCGGTATTTGAAATGTTTCAAATGGCATATATATCCACTTTTTGTACCATTCTGGTTCAAATATATATTTATCACATTCTATATAGCTGGAATACTCTATGACCCCCCCCTCTCCCATATCATATAATTGACATATGGTGTCAAATAACCTCAACAACTGGTTTTTCACTGGTTTTTCACTATCAAATTTTACGTTACACAACATTTCTATTTCATTAATCAGAGATTTATCAGCACATTCCTCAATATTCTTTTTATTAATAGCCTCATATATGATTTCTAAAAGTTTCATTTGAATATCTTTTTCTTCTTCTCCTACAGGCATCCTATCCAATGGAAAAATATCAACACCTACAATATATGGACATCCATGATACCTTTTCAAATGTTCCGCTTCAAAACTGATTGCCCTGGAATTTATTACACGTGCAAAAACTTCTGTATATTTCTCCTCTGTATACACACTGAGAATACTACATTCCCTAGGGAGTTCCTTTTGCGCGACCTCAATAAATCTCATATAATCCTGTCTTTTCATCGCAATATCAATATCATCATCCCATGGTATAAATCCCTTATGACGAACTGCTCCTAACAGGGTTCCCCAGTCCGCATAATACACAAGACCATATCTGCGGCATATATCATCTATTATCTCCAACACTTCTATCTGAGCCGCCCACGCCCGTTTCATCATGCCTTCTATTTTAAACCCATCTCTTACCTCATCCTGAAAATAACTTTCCTGAAACTCAGCCAAATTTATGCCTCCTCATTATTCCCTTATTTCATCCAAAGCCTTCAGCAATTCTTCCGTCTGGTATTCCCATGTATGACGTTTCAATGTTTTCTGATATCCAGCCTCAGCAATCTGCTCTAGCTGCCCCTGACCTGATACCCTTTTTATTAATTCTGACAGTTTTTCAATCTCATCCAGCGAAAACATCACCAGTTCTTTTCCATTTACATAATTTTCTTCCAGATAAGTTGTTTTATCTGTCAGCAGCACTGTATGTGCCAGCATAATATTGGCAACACGTTCCGTAAATCCATCCTTATGCCAGGACATAATATTCAACGATACTTTCGATCGTGCATAGACTTCCAAACTTTCTTCCACCGTCACCCCGGAATGGCAGATCAGGTTCGGGTAATCCGCAAAAACGGAACTCTTCCAGAAATCCCCGAATACATCCAGTTTGATCCCATAATCTAAAATTGTTTTTAATATCTGATACCTGTAATAATCCATAACCAGATATATGACTCTTCGCATACGGTAAAAAACTTCCACCGGATCTTCGCCGGCATATCTATCCCGATATAACGCAAAAGCCTTCTCAAACGCAATCTCCGCCGATAAATCTTTGTTTTTCCGCATAATCAGTAAAAAACGGTTTGCAAGAAACTGATCCTGCCTCTGCATCTCCCTGATATGATGCATCTGCTGCCTGTAATCTCCCATCGAACCAACAAATGTAAGATCATATATTTTTTTGTGTTCTGTACTGTCATTTTCCATTCCGGGTATCGGAAAATGCACTGCTTTTTTCTTATAATATTTTTGTATAAACTTTACATAATTTCTGTCATGGGACAACACAAAAAATCCGGATACTCATGTTCTAACTGCTGTTTCATCCAAATCGGATGATCCAGTATCAAATGCAGCTTGGGACCTTTTATTTTTTCATGTAAATAAGTCACTCCATCTGCCATTTTAACCTGAAACAGATATGTCTGTACGCCAAATACAGCTTTGAAATATCTTCCAATATAGCGCGTCAGGTTTTCTAAAGGTTCTTTTTGTTCATCAAAATATTCTACCCGGATTCCCTTTTGTTCCAGCGCACTGCCAAACTGTTCCGCAAAGATATTAAGCATATTATTGCAGATATCGCTTCCCTTATATATTAATACCGGACTGACTGCTTCCTCTAATATCTCAAAGTATCCCGTTCTCCCTATCATCTGTTCAAGCCATGCTATGATACTATTTTCACACCCATAGATTTTACTCTGTTCAAGAATAGATGCAACAGCCACTTCAAAATATCCTGTTTCCTGCAACACCTGACTATATCTGGAAACAATGTAACAATCTGTTTTCAGACTTTCCTCCGGTATTCCAACCGGTTCATCAAGTACAATTTCATCCTCTTGCTGTGTATATTCCATCTCTTCCATTGCAAAGCCATGTTTTCTGCAATCCGAAGTAACAATTCATACTTTTCTTGGCATTCAGTTTTGGATTAAAACCACCTGCCTCTCTGACCCATGTTTCCGGCACCAGGATCTTACCAGCACATAAGGTTTCATCTAAAAGCAATTCCAAAAAACTATCTTTTCTATCTGTATCTGTTAATCTTTTTAGCATTCCTACCCCATTAGCCCGATCAAATATCCATATACCGTCTGTTCACCTGCAATATTTGACTTCACATAATTTTCTCTTCGATTTAATTTATAAAAAACAGACGTATTTTTTATTTGTTTTTCATATTCCGGACGGAATTTTTTATTCATCAACCCTGTCAGCGCAAATACATCTCCCTGATAAAATCCACACCGTTCTAACTGTTCCTTGATATCCGCAAATGTTTCCACTGCAACAGCAATCATATCATCAATAAGATAATAATCTACCAGCGCCTCTTCTGTCTCCCAATAATACCACAAACTCTCCATTAAAAATTGCATTAGTTTTCCACCTTTGTTTGCAATCCAAAAATTACCTGACCACCGTCCTCTGGTAATATCGGCACTCCAGTTAGATTTTTCAAATCGAAGCGTATACAAATTACTTTCCAATAACTTCTCTGGTAATTTTGCAGTCAGATAATATGTCGCATCGATCCACATTCCACCATAACGATAGAGTAATTCTGCCCGTAAGATATCAGACAAGTGTGTCATACTGATCTTTCCATCATTATATTTCTGAATTATCGTATTGGTAAATGTCACATACTCCCTGCAGTTTTCAAATGTGATCAGACGCACTACAGCCTTTTCCTGCGGAATATTTTCTCGGATACTTTCCACACAAAGCCGGATGAGTTCCGGCATAGCCGCCTCTCCCTGCCACCAGCAGATCCATACCGGAATCTTTCCCTCAAACATATCTTTGGCTTCGACCTTCTCTGCCAGTGAATGAGTGCCATTGTCCTGCTGATATATCTGCACCACAGGCTGCACCTTTAAACTGATATAACGATACAGTAAATCCCGTTTTTTTTCAGCATTCAAAAAATCCTCCGGAGCGATTAACTTTATTTCTTCCTCCGTAATCTTTTCATTCTGCATCATCAGCCATACCCTGAAAAGACGTTCTGACAAAAATCCCATAACCCTTGTCTGGTATTCATCATACCCTGTGAGGTCAATTCTTTTTTCCACCTCAAAAAGAATATCAAACAACCATTCACAGTATTTATCAAAAATGTCTTTTCGTGTGATCCACATATTTCCTACAGAAACAAGTATTGTTCTCATACAGTAATCAAATGCCTGTACATACTCAGGATACTTTTCTGAAATAACCTGCCTGCACAGATGCAGATCTTTCGTGTAATGTCTTTTTCTGTAATGATCGTAGACATCCTCATCTTTCACACATGCACTGCTTGGAATAATCATCGAATAGTTTTGCATCTTCTTTTCAATATAGCTTTGATCCAACAACTTTCATCTTTGATAAAGTATCTTCTATAGTGGCAAACACCAATGATATCGCATTTTACATTCTTCCACAGCCAGTACATCCCTGTCAGTTCACAATATCTGTTATTTTTAGCTGAGATGTTATCTCCTGTATCATCTCCCACGTAACCGAAATCTTCTTTGCCCGCTTTTCCAACCTGCATCGGAATATACAAAGGGTCCGGTATCTCTGCTATTTTCTTATGGGTCATTACATATAGCCTGATATCCATCCATCATTCCTCAAACATTACTAAAAAATAAATATCATTTTCCACTTTTATATCAGTTGCCCGGACAAATCTTTCCTGTTCCCCCCATACCGGAAGCCATTGATCCAGCAAAACATATTTCGATGTTTTTGCTGTCTGCGTCACAATTTTATCCAAAGGAACTTTTTTCTGGAGACTCTCAATTCCCAATACAACTGCAAGATTGTACCTTCCTGTATCCTGCTTCGTATAATATGATTCTGCTGTTTCGATCTGATCGTAAATCCTATCCCATACAGGAAATGTAAGCTCCGGGAAGAAATCTATCCCATATAGCTGTCTGTCTTCCGGAATCTCCCGCTCATGACTTTCCTTGACACCGCACCTACCCGCTTTAAAAACATTCCTACATCCAAAATTTTTTCTGACTCCAATTGTTCTATTACTTCATAAAACATATAGATACTATTTTCATTTTTCAGAATCATTTCACTGCTTTTCCCCAATTAAATCCTGAACAATCTTTTCTACCGTTCTCGTCTCTCCTGCTTTTTCTCTCCATTGTTCAAAAATTTCTACCTGACTTTTGAATTTCGGATAACTATGGCTTGCTGTTCCCCGCACTGGTGTCATATAATCTCCATATATTCCTTTTAGTATTTTATCATACTCTTTGGGTACCGGCATCTGAAATCCATTAAAAGGCATATAAATGATGTCATCATACCATTCTTTCTTAAAATGTGCCCAGTGCATTCCCCACATACAACCAACGCAGTTCTGCCATTTCATCAGCTTCCTCTTCTGTACATATCTGAAGCACCGTATCAGATAAATGCCTTAATTGCCACTTTAAAACCTCATCATCTCCCTGCCAGTCCGGAAGCTTAATCTGTGCTGCCATCTCGATCGTTTTTATCCGCCGCAATATCTGTTCTGTTTCCTGTTTCTTTTCAATAGCAGCAATTGCATACCAAATTTCCATTAAAAGGTCTTCTCTGAATTTTTCCTGATCTTTGTTTCGATACATATAATCCAGTGCAAATATATCTATACCAATATAAAATGGACAGCCATGATATTTTTTTAAACGTTCCTGTTCCAGTATCAAATAGTTTTCATTATCCCAATTTGCTACATATGCTGCATTATTACACCAGAATTTTTCAGAATCTCCATCAAACACCCTGTAATGTTCCGGTAATTCCTGTGGTGCAACCCGAAGAAATTTCTCATAATCCTCTCTTTTCATTGCAATATCAAGATCATCATCCCACGGTATAAACCCTTTATGCCGTATCGTTCCCAACAGTGTACCCCAGTCCGCATACCATGTAATATTATGTTTTTTACATACTTTATCAATTTCTTCTAAGGTTTCTATACTTGCCGCCCAGAACCGTTTCATTCGCTCGTCTACAAAAAAACCATCCATATATTCTGCATCAAAAAAATTTTTATCAAACTGCATTTTTTCTCCTTTATCGTGTTTCTATTAATGTATTTTAACATCTTAGCCTTCAGTTCCTATTTTACTGCTTCCCTGAGCATCCGTGCCATATAATCAATGCTCTCATCTGTCATTCCAGGATATACTCCAATCCAGAATGTACGCTCCATAATAGAATCCGTTACTGTCGTTGGAAATCCTGCAGCCACAGTAATAATTTCATCTCCCCTGTTTCCCCTGCGCTCCCCAAGCAGAGGCGATGTCAATGCCATAAATGCCAATAAATTCGCAGAAGATCCTGAATTGACCAGTGAACAGAACTTACTCCAATATATTCCGCCAGTTCTCTCTCAAACTGGTCCGTATAATGACCGGAGGTAAGCCAGAACTCTAACGCACTGTCTACCAAATTACACATTTCGTCCTGATCATATACACGCGAGGCATAGGAAATCCGATCCCCTTCTTTAAATTCTTTTTTATTATTATGAAACGCTTCATAATATCCTTCTACCATGGATAAAATTTCTTTGCGCGCTTCTTCTGTTTTATGTTCAAACATCCTATATCCTCCGTATTCTCAAACTTTCCATGGCGCATTCCCGCTATTCCACAGTTTTTCCAAATACTCTCTGTCATGTATGTTATCCATTGGAGGCCAAAACCCCATATGCTTATATGCTGCCATCTGACCATCTGCAGCCAGCTGTTCAAACGGTGCTGACTCAAGCATTGTATTTCCATTTCCCAAATAAGAAAATACAGAGGGCTGCATTACCATAAATCCAATATTTACCCATGCCTGATCAGTTCTTGCCTTTTCCTTAAATCCTAAAACTTCCTGTCCCGCTTCATCCAGCCTCAATGCACCAAAACGTCCCTCCGGCTGTGTCGTTGAAATCGTAACTGTCTTCCCCTGTTGTTTATGAAATGCCAACAGCTTATTAATATCTACATCTGAAACACCATCTCCATATGTCAGAAAAAATGGCTCATCTCCAATATAATTACAAATTTTTAATATTCGGCCTGCTGTCAGCGTTTCAAGTCCTGTGTCCACCATCGTAACTTTCCACGGTTCACTGTTTCCTCTTAATATCTGGACTTTCTGATCCTTCAAAAGAATCTCAAGCTGGCTGTTATTCTGATAATAATTGACAAAATACTCTTTTATCATATGCCCTTTGTAACCACAACATATAATAAATTCATAAAATCCATATGCACTCTACTCTTTCGTCATAAATTCTCTAATCTGTTTCTCCATGCACATTCTGACATTTCCATTCTGTTCATAGACTTTTGTCCATTCAATCGTTTTTCAACGGCTTTTCTGATATCCCATTGCGGTTTCCATCCTAATTTATTTTTTATTAAAGAACAATCTAATTTTAGGAAAGACGCTTCATGAGTATAGCACTACAAACTTCATTTCTCCCTGTTGGATGCGCTACAGCAAATGTTGTCAGGGCTCCTCCCTGTCTGTGGTATATCAAAAATTTATTTACATCAATATCTGATAAACAGTCCCCATAAGAAATAAATACCGGCTCTCCATCTGTATATTCACCAGCCTGTAACAGACGCTCCAATACAGATGCATCACGTCCTGTATCAATAACAGAAACTTCCAGTCTTCTGTCTGCTTTCTGTGTACCTGTACTTCATTTGACTGTAAATCCACCGTAATATCTGACTGATAAATATAAAAATTAATAAAATAATCTTTGATCACTTCTCCTTTATATCCGGTACAGATTATAAAATCATTGCATCCATAGTAAGAGTACTGTTTCATAATATGCCAAAGCATCGGCTGCCCGCCAATCTCCGCCATAGGCTTCGGGAGTTTTTCATCCTCTTCTATCAGCGTGCTTGGGAGTCCGCCCGCCAAAATAATTGTTTTCATATTTCCCTTAGTCTCCATGTCCTTTACAACATCAATTATTAATTTTCCAAGCCTGCATCATTATTTCAGCCTGTTCTTCTGGCGTTTTTTCACCATCATTCAGTAATATCAGATCTGGATTCTTTGGCGTTTCTATCCCAACCTGAAATCCTGCCAGTTCTGTTTCCTCACCACTCTGATATCTGCTATATAACCCCTTCTGATCACGTTTATGTAACGTTTCATCTGACACCTTTACATAAATTTCATGGTAATTTGTTATATTTTCACGATTCCATTGTCTGACACTGTCAAACATAGAAATTGTACAGCAGACTACATGTATTCCCTGTTTCTGTAATAAATTACATAGTTTTGAATAACGCATTGCACATTTGCGACGATCTGCATCTGAATAACCTAAATCATTTCCAAAAACCTCCCGAAGTGTATCACCATCTAAAAATACCGTATTCGAATATATTTCTTTCAATTTGCTATAAAAAATTTTTCCTATGGTTGTTTTTCCTGCACCAGATAATCCTGTAATCCAATATACGTTTCCCATCTTAACCTCTTTACTTTAACTCACTTTCCACAACTTGTTAGAACGTACTGTCCATGATCTTGAGCGATACGGTACTTGAATTTCTTTATATTCCTTTAATCTCTCTGCGATCTTATCCAAAATTCTCTTGAACCCTTCTTCCCCTGCTTGAACCTGAATATCATTGACGGATCTCCAAATATTCATATATCGTTCTATCGTCATTGTCTCATTATGATTTCCCTCAATAAAAAGCATATGGTCAAACAATCCTGTTCCCATCATTTTCTCAGCCATCTCTTCCGATGTCAATTTATTTCCAGATGATACTCTTTTTTGTGTTTTTATCTCATCATATACAATTTGCTCTATCTCCATATGAAGTGGACTGCTTTCAATATTTCTAGGATTCCAGATTGCAGTGAAAAATCCACCTGGCTTTAATATTCTATAAAATTCCTTCATTGCTTTTGGTGCATCAGTCCAATGAAATGATGATCCCATTAATACCCAATCCACTGATGAATCTTCTAATCCTGTATCTTCCGCACTTCCATCTCTCCATGTTATTACCTTAGAATTTTCAAACAGTTTAATTCCTTCTTCACGCATTGCAGCATTAGGCTCCACAGCATATCCATGAACCGTACATTTAAGACTGGCTAAATTTTCTGTAAGTTTTCCTGTTCCTGCCCCAACATCAGCAATTGTTAATTCTTTCGTTCCATTTTGCTGCATAATATGCGCCTGTATGCAATTCAGAACATCTAGCGAATATCCCGGACGATCCACATAAAATTTTGCTAAATCAGAAAAATCTCCAAATTTCATTTTTTCTTACCTCTTCTTTCCCAGTATCTGACGGCACTTTCTCCCACTCTGCCACCGTAAACAAATATGCATTGAGCACATTCGCTTTTCTTAACCTGTTATAGAATTTTCAAAGTTTCTATTTTTTCCCTTAGTATTTTGCAAAATCATATCTGTATCTGATTGTTCGTCCAATTTTTTCAGCTTGCGCATCCAATAATTCATTGTAGAAACTGGAACGTGATGTTCCTGACACCATGTTTTGCAAGTCTGCCCACTGAATTGAAATTCATGGATTCTTTCAGACCACAGTGTGATTTTTTCATCTGTTTTCATAATGATACAGTTTCTTTTCTTTGTGATGAAAAGGGTGTATCAGAAAAATATAGTTGCTGACAGATACGGATGATTACGTACTTACCGTTAAATAACAGCATGCAATATTATTTTCCATTTGTGTACCATCTTTCTTTTATTAATTACACCACGAAAAGGCACTGATAAGAAAAAGATATGTGGTTCCCTATGTTACACACATATCTTTTCTATCATAATTTACGCAATTACCTCTCTTGCCGCTGCCTCTAACAGTTCGAAAGAAGGAATCAAATTCTGAATTGCTGCTGCCTGTTTCACATCATCTTTCTCTTTCAGTGCTGTAGACAATTCCGTAATTTTGCTATTAAATTCTTCTTTGTTAATACGCTCTTTTGCTTCATTTAAAAGATCCATTGTTACCATTCATAACCTGCACTTCCCAATTGATGGCATCCAAAATACTTTTTAAAAACTTGTCCGTG